>Ga0315316_10001575_pt1 | contig 16150 bp, 19 predicted proteins | sample M160m3416metaG_FD_203702 | JGI IMG/M metagenome (GOLD analysis project Ga0315316, IMG submission 203702) | Ammonia-oxidizing marine archaeal communities from Monterey Bay, California, United States - M1 60m 3416 | ecosystem: Environmental > Aquatic > Marine > Intertidal zone | place: USA...
AAGTTCTTTGAATATGGAAAAGCAGCAGTTTTCATGTTAGTTGTTTTAATCACTGTTCTTGTAATTGATTGGGTAAGTGTAAAAATCCGTGACAAATACATAATGAAGGCACAGCATGGTCAACACGTTAAAGTTAATACAAATTAACATGATAACAACGGGGAATTGTCGTCATCATGCAATGTGAATCGTGTTTGTAAAAATGACAAGATCATTATGCTTCAAGAATTAATGCAATACGCCATATTTTTTAATCATAAAATCAACACAGAGCATGGGGATATGTGGACTAGATACAATTTTACTTCCTTCAATGTTTGCAATAAAAAATAAAATTATTGGAACCCCTTGTTATGAGGATCCATCCTGTATTGGATATACGATAGTTGTTTCCCTGGGATTGGCATATGGAGTTTATCGAGTTCTAACACGTAAAATGAGCAAAAAAGGAAGACGTGAAGCACTCTTCAAATTCTTTTTCAGAGACACCAAAAATTAAATACACATGAGTTAGACGAGAGTTATGCCTGAATTTGTAGAAGATGAGACTGGAAGACGCCTATATCATGAAAATGACACTACTCTAGAAATTGAAAAGACAATTGCTAAGAAATTTGTCCCAAAAAAAGGTAATGTGACATCCAGTTACATGCATCGTGATATGGATGAAGAAGAACCATTTGATGTTGATCGTGCAGTTGATGAAGAAGGAGTACCTATATTACAAGAAAAATCAAAATTATCACTTTTCGATGTTGAATACAAATTATATGGAATGAATGTAGTCCCAGTTGATAAAAATACTGGCAAAGTTTTAGATGAAAAACAAATTGAAACATTAAGAAAACAGTTAATGAAAAACTGGAGATTTGAAGACGAAGACGAAGATGAGTAGCGTCTGTGAAGATTTAGAGGCAATTCAGCAACAAATGCTAGCTAATGTTATTGCAAAAATGAGAAAGGAAGCAAAACATAAAAAAGAAAAATTAATTGCAATTCAATAAATTTTTGAAATGGATAAAACTGCAAAATTATTTGATGAGTGGGCAAATTCTGGTCGTTCAGAAGATATGGAAAAAGGACATGGAACTACTGTAAATCAATTCTTAGACAAATTATCTTTAAAAGAAAATTTTAGATTTCTTGATATTGGTTCTGGAAATGGATGGGTGGTGAGAAAAATGTCTCAAAACTCTTTATGTACTAAAGCAGTTGGAATTGATAAAAGTAAAATGATGGTCAAAAATGCAAAATCAAAAACTCTCTCCAAAAAAGAAAATTATTTTGTTACTGAACTTGAAACTTGGAATACAACCGAAAAATTTGATATAATTTTTTCGATGGAGTCATTATATTATTCTGTACCGATGGAACCTGCATTAGAAAAAGTTTTCAAATTACTTAAAAAAGGTGGTACATTCTATTGTGGAACTGATTTCTACAGTGATAATAATCTCACTACTAGATGGTTAAAGGACATGAATGTTCCGATGGATCTACGTTCTGAAAAAGAATGGAAAACAATGTTCAGAAAAGTTGGATTTGCTACAAGTTCAAAACATGTGACAGATTCCAAAAATAAATCCAAATGGAAACGTGAATTTGGAACGTTATTTATTATTGGCAGAAAGTCTTGACTTTCTTATAACTAAAATTGCAATTATACTAAAAATAGGAATAATCAATAATACTTGCCAATAATTCTCTTGTGGTTTGGTTATATTTTCAAGGATCTCTAAATCTGGAATTTCTTTATCGTCTTCAATTACTATGAAGCTTTTTGAATATTCAAATGGTTTCAATACTTCATTTGATGCCGCAAAAATTTTAATGGTATTTACTCCTTCTATGATTCCTGACTTGCTATCTAACTTGATACTTGAATTGTTGTTCACTACTCCTTCAATTCCATTCAGAATTATCTTGCCCTTGGAATTTATTATAAAATAATGAATCTCTGATGAATTTTCTGTTGAAACATGAATCTCTTCATTTGAGCCTACTATGTATGGCTGGTCAAACTCTACTGAATTAATTAATGGAAATTTAACATCTTCAAACTGATTCCACTTTCCTTGTTCAAATAGATAATTTCCATAGTCAAATGATTTGATGACGATCATTCTTGAATCCGGTGAATATCTATCTAAATAAAATGGACCATTACTTATTACTGCATGGTTATTTTCATTAATCCATTCCATACTGGAATCATATCTTAAATTTTGAAAATTATTTTCTGGATTAAATTGAACCAATGAATGTGGAACAAATGCATTTTCTTTAAACTCCTTTAGTTGAATCTTTACTTGATTTGCATCATTTGGTATGATAAGGGAAAGCCAATTGATATTTTTGGTAATTGATTCGGTACGTGAAAATGAGCTTTTTCCGTCAACAACAATTTGTTCCATTGATGCAATAATTTCCCATGGCATACTGCTCCATACACTTCCCCATGATGCAATCTCTCCAGAATCAAAATGCCAAAAGTCAGTATACACTTCAATTGTATCTGTATCAATTATTCGAATTCCCTTTAATGTATTCAAAATCTGAAATGCTTGAGGGGAAAAGTCCGAATCATATGTCTTATCATTCTGTGTTCTCTCAGAGCCCCATTCTGATAGAAAATAAACTGAATAAATGATGTCATTCATGTTCATTTCTGGACCATGATGCCATTGATTGAATTTCAAATCATATGTTATCTTACTCTTTGCAGAAATTCCTGAACCCACCTCATCCCATTTTTTTGTTTCAACATTCCATCTGATTGCATCATTTGGAACTTGTACTGATGAATCATCTCCATTTGTTTCCACTTCTAACACACTTCTAATTGGCATCATTTTACCTGAGAATGGATGACCTGTCAAAATTGGGTCTGTAATTGAAAGCCAAATTTGATTACTATATGTGTCTCCTAATCCGCCAATTGGATTCCATGCGGCTTGATAAATCTGCTTTACACCAACATTCACTATTCCTGAATCTGTTTTTACGTTGATTGGTGTAAATCTACTTGGTACTCCTGCACCTAATGCATTAATTACTCCATCAACATTTTCATTTACGACATATTGATCAATCTTACTTGCAAGGAAAATTCTAACAGATTCGTTTACTCCTTCTCTTGTTGCATCTTTGATTAATTCTGTTCTTTCATGTTGATCACTAAATTCGCCAGAATAAATTTTCTGAGTCAATTCATCTAATCTTTCATTTTCATAATTCCAGTTGGCTGGATTATTGTTTCCTGGCATGCTTGAAAACCATGGAGAATACATCTGAGCAAGCGCCACTGAATCATATCTTGTAAATCCAGAACTCCCCCATCCTTCTGTATACAAATTCCATTTCTGTTCAGCAGGATTTGAACCATAAACCAATACGTATGCCTTGTTTAAATCTCCAAATTCCTTTTTCACCACAAATCCCATCTCTTCTAATTCTGCAGATAGAATTTCTCCAATCGCTTTTCTAACTGGATCATCACTTCTTATGAAAAATGTAATTTCTATTGGTTCGTTTTCATAATGCCATGTATTGTTAATCTTCTCTGCTCCATGAGAAATTAATTCCTCTGAAATTGTTTTTTCTGCAAATGTTGGATTGTATCTGAATTGAAATGTTTCAATCACATCCAAAATTCTCAAATATTCTGCAGAAAAGATACCATAATTTGAAAACATTGGAGTACCAAACCCTCCAAGTAATTCATTTACAATTAAGTCTCTGTCAACTAGAAAGTTTATCGCATATCTGACTTTTTGAATTGAGAATGGATTGAATGGTCCCTCATCAGTTGGATTTAATAAAATGCTATAGTATCCACCAGTTGATTCGTACACTTTTAGTCCATTTTTGGAATCGGAATCTTCCAATCTGTCTGAAGAAATTCTGTAATAATACATATCCAAATTTCCATTTCTCACTTCTTCTAAAGCAGTATTTTCATCAAGATATTGTATGAATTTTATCTCATCAACATACGTTCCTTTTTGAGCAAATGCTGGGGGAATTATTGATATCAAACAAATAATGAGAATTATTTTAAAAACTTTCAACTGTTTCAACTAATGCTTCGCCTTGGATAAATTTTAGCATTTTAATACAATTGTAATTGAACTGAATTATACATGAATCCAAAACAGGTTGTAAAGGGAATTAGCGGTATAATTGAAGGTGGAGTTAGCGTTACTGATTTTTCTATTGTTACCGAATTGGATGAAATTAGTGCAAAAGAACTTTTGTACACGCTAGTTCAAAATGGGATTGGTACTTGGAATGATGATCTAGTAGATTTTGATATTCCAAATGATAGACTTCAAACCGCATTATTTGCTATCAAACTTGGTGCTGATATTGAAGATGTATCCGAATATCTTACATGGCGAGATTTTGAATTTATCACTGGATTAATTCTTGAAGAAAAGGATTTTGATGTAACAAAAAATCTCATCTTAACAAAACCTAGAATGGAGATTGACGTTATTGGGAAAAAAATGGATATTGTATTATTGATAGATTGTAAACATTGGAAAAACTTGAATAAATCTGCATTAGATGAAATTGTGAAAAAACAGATTGAACGTGTAAAGCGATATGTTGCTGCTGAAAATATGTCTGCACTTCCTGTCATAGTTACACTTCATCAAGAAGAAATTCAATTTGTTGAGAATGTACCAATTGTACCTATAATGAAATTATCATCATTCCTAGATGAATTTGTAGGAAATTTAGATTCTCTTGCGTCTATAGAAAAATAGCGGCCAAAAATAATCCTGCGTCAGCTATTAGACAATATTTTGTAATATTCATTGTTTTATCCATGATTTTTGAATAATCTGAAAATATTGTTGGTCCCATGACTTTGACATTTGTTTGGTGTTCTAATACCTCAAAGGTACTTTCTTTAATTTTTTCCTCAGCTTGTTTTGCTAAATCAAAATACCAATTTGATAACGCTGGTGGTTTTGATAAAACTCCTAATTGATGATATCCATTTCTATTCCTTGCACCACTTGCTGTATAATGTGTATCTGATGTACAAATCTCAATTAATTCAGATCCATTATCTGAAAAGTGTTTGACAATTGTCTCTCTTACTCCATTTTCCATATTATTGGCATCTGCCCATCCTAGGAAATATTTTTTACCATTTATTTCTAAACATAAAACTGCAATTCCTCCTCCTGCAATATCGTTCTCGGTCAACTCCATATCCTCTGAATTTGCAAAACCAAATTTGAACGGGTGACTTTGTTTTGTCTTGAGTGTATCCAGTGTAGATTTTGCAGCCAAAAGCAAATCTTCAGAATCCTCTTTCGAAATTTCTTTTCCCATGGCATTATGAGTATCTACTATCAAGACTTGCTCAAAATTCCTATTTTCTGCAAATTGTTCAATCTCACTTCTTACATTTGGCGGTAAATCTTCCATTCCATGAGGTGATAATGATAAAAATAACAATGCTGTTCTGTCAAACAGTAGTCCTCCAGCTCTAGCTTTGTTTATTGTGACTGCTACTGGCTCTGTGCATACTGCACCTCCTTGTTGAACTTTACTTTCTTGCAAGCTATTTAGATAATTTTGAACCTCCTTTTGTGTAGGTAAATTAAGATCATGATTTGAAATACTGTGCATTACCATAGCTGTAGAATCCATTTTCTTGTAAATCAAGTCTGTGATGTTGCTTCCACCTATAGGGTGAAATGGACCTGGATGTATATCTGGTAGTACAATTCTGAAATCAGCCTCTTTATCTGATGATTTAAATCTCAATTGAGATGTTGATACTGTTGATTCTGTTGCACTTTGTTCAATAATTTTTTCTAATGGGTCTGGATCTTTTCTAGACATTGATGTAACATAAGCTTGAATTAATTCATGAGTACTTCTTAATCCTGGCCTACCTGCTTTGTCTGTAAGATACGCCCATGCAGTCGCTAGTCCTAAAAATATCGCTCCAAAAAATAATGCCATTGGATTTGTAAGTGAATTTACCCACATTTCTGGTGGAATTAAAACCAGATACATTGCTACTGGTTGAATAAACGCAACTGCCCATGCTTTCTTTACACTTGCACCTAGAATAGTTGTAAAAATTCCAATTCTAAAACTGGCAAATACAATCATTCCCATAGTGACATAAAACAAATCTAATCCATCTTTTTCAAATAATCCCATTGCGCCAAATCCTATCAATGTACTAACAAAGAATAATCCATTTCCAAATAATGAAACATGAAGTGATTTTGAATATTCTCTATGTTTTGAAAACAAAATATCTAAAAATTGGGTTCCAACTAATGCTGCTATTACTGCTATTGTTGGAACTAGTAAATCCGTTGATCCTAAATATGTTGCAGAAACAAATGCCCCGATTAATCCTGCTATAACAATGGATATCGCAAGTGAAATGTAATGTGATGATGGATTAATTAGTGATAATGTGTATTTATCATGTATTTTACTGACGTCGTCTTTTTCAGGCATTTTTTGATCAAGGTATAAACAGTATATCTAATATCCATGAAACTATGATTAGACTAATTGGAACCGTAACTACGATTTTTGGATCCACTTTGAATCCTTTTGTCTCATCTTCAAAAAATCTTAAAAGACCTGCACTTGATGCTGGTAATGCTGCATTTGTTTTCTTATCTGCCATAACTCAAACCAAGAAATTACGCATAAAAAGTTTTTGACTAGTTTTTCAACTTAGAGATTGTTTCAATCAATAAATTGATCGATTTTAGTATTTCTTGCTGCTTTTTAGGATCTTTTTCTTTTGACAATTCATTAGTCATATCTTGTAATTTCCCTTCTAATTTTTTTATTGGGGATACCTTTTTTTCCTCTTGACCTTTTTTTTCAATTTCTTTATCAGGGGATTTTCCACAACTTACACACAATGCATTTCCATCTTTCATCACTCTGACTCCTTTACAATATGGACATGGCTCACTAAGTAATGTGGCTCCATTTAGCAGCATTTCAATTGCTTTTTTTTTAATATCTTCTGACATAGTTTTACTTATCATACAACCTAAAAAATTGTATTTTATCCACTAAGGCTTAATAATATGATAAATCAAAGCTTTTCGAACTAATGGCGGTAATTTGTAATACTTGTGGTCTTCCTGATGATTTATGCGCTTGTGGTGATTTAGACAAAGATAGTTCTCAAATAATTATTCGTTTAGAAACTAGACGATTCAAGAAAAAAGGAACAATGATTGAAGGGTTAGATCCTAAAATTAACAATTTGGAAAGTGTAGCAAAAGAACTTAAAGGAAAATATGCTTGTGGTGGAACTGCAAAAGAAGGTTACATTTTCCTACAAGGTGATCATAGAGATACCATTAAAGATGCACTTGTTAAATTAGGATTTTCTGAAGAAAAAATAGAGCTTCATTAGAATCATCGTGTCTCGTTTAGAAAATATTTTGCATGGTGTTGGAATTCCATTTTCAGCTTTAACATCTGTAATATTTGGTCTTATGATTGTATCATTTCCACTAGGTGCTTATGCAATTTTCAATTCAGATATTGGTGATGATATTGATTACAATTTTCCATTAGAAAAATTTGATATGTTTATCGCTGGTGTAAATCTACAACTTCCTTTGGAAATTGAAATAGGTGATACCTTTGTAATCGCATGGTCTATTTTCATAATATTATTCATCATTTCATTTCTTGGCCCCAAAGAAAATTTCATAAAAACTATTGGCAATATTCTATCCAGTGGTAAAAACCAATTTTCAGACAATTATATGATAAACATCATAAAATGGTTCTCAATACTTGTACTAATTTCTGCAGCTATTACGATAATTCAAGAAAGCTTTGGAATTATTACTACTCCACCACATGTTACAAATGACTTAATACTTTTCTTACAAATATCCCTTGCACCACTCACTGAAGAAATTGGTTTTCGTTTAATCTTGATTGGAATTCCTTTGTTTCTGATTTATTCCCATAAACATTCTCTACCATTTTTCTTTAAATCATTATGGAGCCCATATTCAAATTTACACATTTATGAAAATAAAAAAGCTATTGCACTAATAATTGGAGTTGGTATATTCTTTGGAATCGCACATGTAATTTCGGGCGAACCGTGGACCAATGGAAAAATTCTTCAAGCATCTGTAGGTGGAATTATTCTTGGCTGGGTTTATTTTAGATATGGACTTGCAGCTGCAATAATTCTACACTGGGCTACCAATTACTTCATTTACTCCTACCTATTTTTGATTTCAGAAATAAATGGAATTTCGGTACAAAATGCAACTTCTCATTCCATGATTGGAACTTTTGAAATAATCTTAATCATTTCAGGTATTATCTCGTCAATAATGTTACTTTTGAATTATAAAATTTCCAAAAAGCCTATCATTCAGGACTAGTTATTCATAATTTTTTTAATTTTTTCACAAAGTTCTGGTTTGATATTGTATTTTAAAACAAAATCCAAGTCTTCTATATTGTCAATATCTAACATTAACCTGTAAATCAATCCAATTGAAATCCTTATATCGAAATTTTTGGCGGATTCAACCTGAAAACTATAACTACCTTCATCATATCTTGGTTTCATTGAATTAATTGGAGTTCTAAGTAGTGCATTTGTTCCATCAAAATGTCTGGATGGCACAACTACCACTGATTTTTCTGATGAAAAATTAAGCAATTCTTTTAAATCTTCAGAATAGAAAAATGGAACATCCAATGGTAGAACAATCGAATGTGTAAATTTGTTCTCTAAGAGATATTCTTCTGCTAATTCTACTGCATCATTTACACTTTTTTCATTTATATCTTGAATTTTTTTACAATTGTATCTTTCTATTATATCTGACACTTGTTCCTCATTTGTTACAACAATTGTCTTATCAATTAATCCTGATTCTGAAACTGTTTTTACAACTTCTTCTAATAACAATCTGCATAGTTCTTTGGTTTTTTCTTCAGATAATTGTAATCTAGTTTTAGATCTTTGGAATGATTTAACAGGGATAATTACTGATGTTTTCAACTATAATTTCAATTGTTTTAAAATGAATCCTGCAAGTGCTTCTTCAGCCATTTTATTTTGCATTTTTATTTTTGTATCTAATACTTGTATATCTAACCCTTCAATCTTTGGTGCTAGTGCTTTATCTTTTGTATCAATAATCATTTTTGAGCATACATCTGCATAAAACTGTGCTAATCCAAATACGGAAACTTCGATACCTGCTGCTTCCATATACTTGTCTGCGGGACCACTAAATGATTTATTTCCAATTAGTGGTGATACCGCCACCACTTTCTTTTTATTTTTTGTTAATTCTTTTCTCACTCCTTTAATTCCCATCATAGGTCCAATGCTTGTTAATGGATTTCCCGGCGCAATTATTACTAGTTCTGCATCTTGAATTGCACTAATTGCATCTGGATTTGGTCTTGCTTTGTCTGCACCCACGTATTGTATTCCTTCAATTTCACCTCTACCTCTATGCTTTACCCAAAATTCTTGTAAATGTAAATCCTCACCGTTTGCTGTGATTCTTGTTTCAATTGTATTGTCTGTAATTGGAATTACTTTAGATTCAACGGCAAATTTCTCACACATCCATTGTGTAATGTCCGAAAGATTTTTTCCATTTTTTAACATATTAGTTCTTATAAGATGTGTTGCAGCATCTCTATCTCCAACTCTAAACCATGTTTCTTCTCCAAAAACTTCCATCTGTCTAAGAAAATTATTGGTATCTTTTTTTACACCCCATCCCTTTTCTTCATCCAAAATTCCAGATAAGCCATAAATTATTGTGTCAATGTCAGGGCAAACATACATTCCATATAGCCAATAATTATCTCCAACATTGCTGATTACAGTTACCTCTTGATCATGTGCTGCAAAGCCTCTGACCATCTTTATCGAACCTGTTCCTCCTGCCAATATTGTTATCATAAATTATTATACCGAATGTACTGATATGTTGACTACTTATTACTTCTTCCAAATGATCGCAAAAATTTTTCCTTGAAGTTAAGTTTATTATTAAGAAGGAAAAAATCGCTACGTGTCTCGTGTAGGAATTCTAGTGGCATCACTCGCTGTAATTATGCTAGCATCTACTGTAGGTCCTGCTTTTGCAGCACAAATGGAATTTAGAACCTGGGTTGAAGGTGGTGCAACTGATGAAGTTGAGATAAAATTCCAAAGAACTGTTATTCTCAATTATGATGAAGGTGGAATGCTTGCTGACGAATTAAGAGGTCAGAAATTTGCGAAAACCTTCACTGTAACATCTGCTGATCCAGGTGTAAACGAATTACGTGATAGGATTAACTATCAGTTATCTCAATCAGATAGCTCTGCAGCTGTAACTGATGTTCAACTTGATTATGATACTAAATTAACCGGTCGTGGATTAAACACCTCTATTGATTATAAAATAATTCTAACATTGCAAATAACAAATCACATACTTCGTGAATCCTCTGGTGGAAACTCTGGAATTGTTGACATGAACTGGAGAGGATTACTGATTCCTGATGAAGTAACTGTAACTTCTAAAGGAATTGATCATGAAATCAACTTACCAATAACATTTATCGCTGACACTGCACCAGGATTATACTCTGCAATGTTAGGTAGTGAAGCTGAAACTCTATTGAATACTCCAATCATGGATGCAAGTGGAATTAAAGCACAGCCATTAGGTAACTGGCACTTCTTATTTGACCCAACCGGAATTAACGTTGACGCATCACAATACGGAATGTCTTCTGAATTAGCAGGAGTTGTTTGGTCATCTTACACAATGGGTGAAAGTAGCTTTAGAGAAGGCATTCAAACAGAAAAAGAACATGAAGCAATATTTACAACTGACAAAACTTATGATTTGAGAACAATTGAATCTGCAGATTCAGCAAACATTTTCTTTGCAGGTTTTGCAAATATTGATACTTTAGATAATTCTGAAGTCGTTGGTGTTTATCCAGAAGCTCCTGAAGGCTATGCAACAACATCTACTGGTGAATTTCCAGTAATGATAATTTATGGTATGGCTGGATTTGCAGGTATGGCTGGAATTGCAATCTTCTTAGTCAGTGAAAAGAAACGTAAAAAGGATGCAGCCGCAGGAAATGTTCAAACTGGTATAGATCCTTCACAATTAGTTGGTGCTGATACAAGTACTGGCTCTGGTGGTTACAAAACTAACAGAGGTGAAGCACATCTAAAGTCTGATGATTATGCACAGACTAGAAGTGTATATGAAAATACACAAGTTGAAGAAAAGAAAGACGATGACACAACAAGCGCATCAAGTAGTAAAGGTTCCATGCCAAAAGGTTGGAAACCAGAATAGTGCGTGCTGGCCGTAACCCTCTTTCTGTTTTACACATTATTTCGCTTTGCAGCCTACCTGAACCAGATGCAGAATTCTATAGTTCTGTTTGGCTTTGCTCCTTGTGGGTCAGATTTCTCATTCTCTTATCTCGGAAACCTCAGATTTTGTCCTCATTGTACACTCCAAGAGAGATTTTTTCTGCTCTGTTGCCAATCATCTCTGATTGCCCATCTCCGGACCACAATTTCTGCAAGGAGAGAGGAGTTTCCTCTGTCGTAACAGCACTGTGCACCAGCTCGCACTTGTAATTTTCTTAAAACATATCCAGTTATTTCAAGTTTTTGCAAGCGGCTACACATTATTTATTTATCATCCTAATAGAAAAAATTGACATGAAACGAATAGGATTACTTGGCTGTGGTTCAATAGGTAGTAAAATTGCAATAGCAATTGATACTGGGAAAATACCTGCTCAATTAACTCACATTTATGATGAAGATAGAAAAAAGTCTGAGACCCTTGTTAGCAAATTACAAAAAAAACCTGAAATTGTTGAAAATGTTCATCTTTTATCATCTAATCCAATTGATCTTGTTGTTGAAGCAGCATCACAGGAGGCTGTTAGTGATAATGCATTAAGCATATTACAAAATCGAAAAGATTTACTCATAATGAGTAGTGGTGCTCTTTTAGATGAATCAGTTTTTGAAATTATTTCAGATGCTTGTAAGGAATTAAAGAAAACAGTATATCTGCCATCGGGTGCAATTTCTGGAATTGATGCATTAAAATCTGTAAAAGATGAACTTGATTCTGTAGTTTTAACTACAACAAAACACCCTAATTCTCTAAGAGGCGCTCCATTCTTTGAGCAATTTAAACTAAATCTTGATGATATCAATGAATCTTCAACAATATTTGAGGGAACTGCAAGTGAGGCTGTTAGACTATTCCCAAAAAATGTTAATGTCTCTGCTCTTTTGAGTCTTGCTGGACTAGGAAGTCATGAGACAATTGTAAAAATCAATGTGGATCCTAACACCACAAAGAATACACATGTGATAGTTGCTACTGGAAAATTTGGTAAATTAACAACCACTATAGAAAACGTACCTGATGAAAATAATCCTAGAACTAGCCGACTTGCAGTACTTTCTGCAATTGAAACAATTAGGTCACTTTGCACTGATGAAATAAAAATTGGCACATGATATGGCAAAAATTACCAGAAAACTGAATTTCTATGTATTTTCTAGTAAAATTATAATACTTTAAATCATTACTCGATGGAGGTTTTCGGATGTTAAAAGATAAGATTGAAAAATTAAAAAAAGAAAAGGATGTAGTAATTCTTGCACATAATTACCAAATACCTGAGGTTCAAGATATTGCTGATTTTGTAGGTGATTCTCTAGGTCTTGCACGTCACGCAGCTAAAACCAATCATAAAATAATTTTATTCTGTGGTGTTCATTTTATGGCTGAAACTGCGGCTATAATTAGTCCTGAAAAAAAAGTTCTCATTCCTGATGCCAATGCTGGCTGTTCTTTATCTGACTCGATAAATCTTGAACAACTAAAAAAATGGAAGGATGAACATCCAAATGCAATTGCGGTTGGTTATGTGAATACAACTGCTGAAATAAAATCTGAATTAGATTATTGTTGCACATCTTCCAATGCTGTAAATGTTGTAAAGGCAATTCCAGAGGATAAAGAAATTCTATTCTTACCTGATATATTTTTAGGTTCGTATGTTGCTAAGATGACTGGGAGAAAAAATATGTTAATTTGGGCTGGCGAATGTCATGTTCATGCTGGAATAACTCCTGAAGATGTTAAAGAAAAACTGAATTCTCTTAATCAGGCAGAATTTCTAATTCATCCTGAATGTAGTTGTACTACTCCTATGATGTATGATGTTGCAAATGGTAAATACAATTCAAATCAAGTTCAAATTCTCTCTACCGAAGGGATGATGAATCATGTCAAAAATTCTAACTCAAATGAATTTGTTATTGCAACCGAAACTGGAATTCTGTATAGAATGAAACAGCAAAATCCCACCAAAAAATTTATTCCTGCTTCAGAAAAAGCTGAATGTGAATATATGAAAATGATCACATTAGATAAGGTTTACACTTCTCTACTCAATGAAACAACTGTGGTTACAGTTCCAAAAGATACTGCAGATAAAGCCAGATTGGCAATTAAAAGAATGCTTGCAATAAGCTAAGAAATTTCTAAACTTAAATCTGTACCATCAACTGAGTTCGTAATACTTCCAACAGAAATCATATCTACATTTGTTTTTGCATATTTTTTAATATTTTTAGAATTTATTCTTCCTGATGCTTCTAAAACAACCTTGTTTCTTAATTTCAATTCAGTTAATTTTTTCATTGTCGTTTTAATTTCAGTTGGTGAAAAGTTGTCTAACATGATTATATCTGCACCTAATCTTGCACACAAAACCGCATCCTTTTGTGTTTCAACTTCAATCTCTATCTTACCTCCTGTTTTCTTTGCTTTACGTAAGATTTCTTCTATGGAATTCTCTACTTCCAGATGATTGTCTTTTATCATAATCATCTCATTTAGAGTCATTCGATGTTTTTCTCCTCCTCCAATTTTTACAGCTTCTTTATCAAAAAATCTTAAACCTGGTGCAGTTTTTCTAGTTGCAAAAAGTTTTGATTTTGAGCCTGTCACTTGAATCTGTTTTTTTAAATTATGTGTTTGGGTAGCAATTCCACACATTCTAGAGAGTAGATTCAGTGCTGTTCTTTCACATGTTAAAATATCTTCTGCATTACCTCTGATGTCTAGAATTATTTGATTAGCTTTTATTATTTTGCCATCTTTTTTTAAAATTCTGACTTTACATTTTTTTAATGCAAAAATTTCTTTTGCAAACTTTGTACCTGCAACAATTGTATCTTCTTTAGTAATTATTCTGGCAGTGATTTTCTTTTTTTGTAATAATTTACTGGTGATATCTCCTTTACCAACATCTTCGTCTAAAAATCGTTTTAATTCTCTTTTTGGAGAATATCTCAATTTAAGTTACCTTTAATGCATATTTGCCTGGCTTGTTAATTCCAAGGGTATTGGCAATCTTTGATGCATCTGGTTTTACAACTAAAACAATTCCATTCCAATCTGGTGAAAGGTCTGTTGACTTGCATGCAGGACATACCTTTGCAATTGTTACACATCTACAATCACGACATGCTAATTCTTTTGGCAATTATTTTTCCTCAACTGCAATTTCTTTTGCATCGACTTCTTCGCCACTGGCTTTTGCAATTTCTTCTTTAATCCATTCTTCTGTACCTAAGAATGGTTGTCTACATGTAATTCCAATTTTTCCCATTGTAGCTGCTTTACCTAATGATACTGCAGTAATTCTTGTTCTAATCATCGAACCAACTTTTAATGTTCTTCCACTTTGATTTGCAATTATCATTCCAGATGCTACATCACTTTTCAAATAATCATCCATTACCTGTGACAAATGTAACAGCGCATCAGTTGGTCCAATTCTTACAAATGCACCAAAGTCTGTAATATCAACAATCTCTCCTTGAACTATTTCTTGTAATTTTGGATAAAATGTTAATGCTTGAAATTCAACTCTATGAAATGTACCTCCATCTCCGGGGATCATTTTTCCCATAGGCTCTACCTTTGCATCCATTACCATAATAATATATCCTAATTCTTGATTGATCATACTTTCATATTTTGATTTTAAAATACTTTCAGCTGCTTTTTTTAATGTAGACCCAAATAGACTAGGTGGAATTCTTACAATATCTACTAGAGTTGAAACCGAAAACAATTGCAATTTTTTGTTTAAATTTTTATTTATGAACCTTTGGGTATTTTTTCCTATTTTTTCAAAAAATTTCAATTTTTTGACTCATCTTGTACCTCGAAATAGCATTAATTATCTAATTAGTTTGGACTAAGTAAATCATATTTTAAATAAAGAGAATCTGTAATCTGCACAATGGTTGGAGTAGATCAAGTCTTAGAAAAACTGGCAACAGTAATTGATCCAGATTTGAAGAAAGATATTGTTTCAATGGGAATGATTAAGGATTTGGAATTAAATTCCGGTGATCTTAAATTTACTTTGGAATTAACTACTCCTGCTTGTCCGTTCAATGATGAAATTGAAGCTGATGTAAGAAAAGCTATCGATGACATTGATGGTATTGAAAATTTTGATATGAAAGTTACTGCAAAAGTCATGGAAGGTCGTTCACTTGATGCAGATGAAGCTATGGCGACTGTCAAAAACGTAATTGGTGTTGCTAGTGGAAAAGGCGGAGTTGGAAAATCAACGGTTTCATTGAATCTTGCACTTGCATTATCTCAAACCGGTGCAAAAGTTGGTTTACTTGATGCAGATATCTATGGTCCAAGTATCCCATTAATGTTGGGAATGAAAGATGGTGCAATGGAAGTTGAAGATAACAAATTACAACCTGCAACATTTAATGATCTCAAAGTTGTATCTTTTGGATTTTTTGCAGAACAAGAACATCAAGCGGCAATTTATCGCGGACCTATAATCTCTGGAATATTGAAACAATTTTTAGTTGATACGAATTGGTCTGATCTTGATTACTTAATAGTGGATCTTCCTCCTGGCACAGGTGACATTCCTTTAACATTAGCCCAAACAATACCAATTACTGGAATTTTAGTTGTAACCACTCCTCAAGATGTTGCAAGTAATGTTGCAGTAAAGGCAATTGGAATGTTTGATAAACTTAATG
>Ga0315316_10001580_pt1 | contig 16118 bp, 13 predicted proteins | sample M160m3416metaG_FD_203702 | JGI IMG/M metagenome (GOLD analysis project Ga0315316, IMG submission 203702) | Ammonia-oxidizing marine archaeal communities from Monterey Bay, California, United States - M1 60m 3416 | ecosystem: Environmental > Aquatic > Marine > Intertidal zone | place: USA...
AGGAGGGTGATGACCTTGGTGCCAACTGGGCAAAAAACACACACCCCATTGGTGGCAATTGGCAGCAAGGCGCCGGACCCCTTGGCTATGAAACCAGTGCCGGGAGAATCCCCGTTCCAATTGTCACGACCTTGAGGAACCCATCATCCAACGCACCACGGGTAACCACCTACTATTTTGAAACCGATTTTGAACTGACTGAAGCTTCCCTGAGCGGTATTACCCGGTTGAATTTCAACCACCTGACCGATGACGGGGCCATCTACTACCTCAACGGCCAGGAAATAGCGCGTTACGACATGCCTGATGGGTTGGTCACATCCGCCACGTTCGCCGTCAACAACACCTCCGGAGAAGCGGATGCGATACGCTCATTCACCATTGATCCGGGCTTCCTGATGATTGGCACCAACCGCATCTCAGTCGAGGTCCACCAGGCCTCAGCCAACAGCAGTGACATTGTCATGGGCCTATACCTCGAGGCGCAGCAGGAAATCAACGGCCCCTCACCCCCCAAGCCCTATAGCGAAAATAGCGAGGAATGGATCGAGCTATACAACCGCTCAACGCAAGCCGTTAACCTTTCAGGCTGGAAACTTGACGGGGCAGCCCGCTTTACCTTTACCGAGGGCACGGAAATTCCAGCTAATGGCTACCTGGTCATTGCCCGTGACGCAATAAGGCTTGCTGAGAAGTTTCCCGGGGTCCCGGTGGTGGGCGACTTTAGCGGCCAGCTCTCAAACAGTGGTGAACGCTTATTACTGCTTGATGAACGCAGGAACCCTGCCGACGAGGTGATCTACCTTGATGACAACCCATGGCCAACACAAGCAGATGGAGGCGGGTCGAGCCTCGAGCTGCGGCACCCTGACGTTGACAATGCCATAGCCACATCATGGGCTGCCAGCAACAACCAGGCGACATCAAAATGGCAGGATTACAGCTTTACCATTACCGCCAAGGATCCCACCTACCGCCCCAGCCAGTTCAATTTTCATGAACTGCGCATCGGCATGCTGGAAGCAGGGGAAATCCTGCTGGATGACTTATCCGTCATTGAGGACCCGGGTGGTGCTGACATTGAACTGATCGCCAACGGCACCTTTGATAATAGCAGCGGATGGCGCCTGCTGGGTACGCACAAAATGTCGGGGGTAACCAGCGACAACGGAAATAATGTCCTCAAGGTCAATGCTTCTGACAAGTTCAACTACCTCAACAATCTGATAGAGACGAACCTGACCCTAAACGGCGGTGCCTTGCGGGCAGTCACAAACGGTACAGACTACCGGGTCAGGTTCCGTGCCAAGTGGCTCAGTGGATGCGCGCAATTGCGCTTTGAGCTCTACTACAACAAGCTCGCCTCCCTTGTCATTCTCAACCAACCCGCGACCAGCGGCACGCCGGGAAGGAAAAACTCCACATACTCCGCCTCCATGGGACCCGGGCTCTCAAGGCTCATCCACCATCCCGCAGTACCCTCTCCCGGCGAATCCATCACAGTGGATGTGCAGGCCACCGACCCGGACGGGTTAAGTTCCCTGCTCTTGAGATACTCGGTCAACGAGGCAACATTCCGAAGCATTCCCATGGCCCAGGCGGGTCCCGATCTCTGGTCGGCGATCATTCCGGGACAACCTTCGAATTCGCGGTTGCAGTTCTATGTTGAAGCACGTGACGGAAGCTTGGCAGAAAATCTTTCCTACGCACCACCACGCGGCCCGGATTCCCGGGCAATTATCGTGGTAACCACGCCGAATACCGGGGGCCTCAAGCAAAGTGTGCGCATCAACATGCTCTCCTCCGAGGCCAATGCCATGCACGTGGCCAATGACATCCTGGGCAATCATCGCTTCGGGTGCACCCTGATCACCGACGAGAGAAATATTGCCTATGACTCCGGGATCCGCCTGCGTGGCAGCATGTTCAGCCGTTCAAGCAGCAGCAACGGTGCCCTGAACCTTAAATTTCCCGCTGACTGCCGCTATCGCGGTGCGCATTCAACCATCACCGTGCGGCGTGGCAACAGAAGAGAAATCCTGGTTAAGCACATTGTCAACGCTGCCGGCGGCATCCACGACAATTACAATGACATCATCCACCTCAACGGCCATATCTCCTCGCAATTCGGACGTGCACGCATGGAAATGTCACGCTTTGGCAAGATGTATCTCAAAAGCCTTCCCAGCGGCGACGGAGAGGATGGAACGGTCTTCAAGATGGAAGGTATCCGCCAGTTTGAAGCCACGCAGGACGGCACACCAAACACTCCCAAGAAACCCTTCCCAATCGGATGGATCCGCAATTTTGACCTCGCCGATCAGGGAGACGACAAAGAGATTTACCGTAATAACATCCGTATCAACACGGGCCTTGCCCGCGATGACTACAGCGGCATTGTCAGGATGTGCAAATTGTTCAGCATGAACGGTCAAGACCTAGAGGATCAAGCCCCATCGGTCATTGATGTCGACCGCTGGACCCGCCAGTTTGCCATGCTCTCGCTATGCGGCATCGGCGATACCTACTCGCAGGGCAACCCACATAACTTGAACCTCTACAGCCGCCCTGATGGCCTTGTCGAGCCAATGCCCTGGGACTGGGATTTCACGTTCAGCCGATCCTCAAGCGCTTCGCTGTGGGGTGACCGTAACGTCGCCAAGATTTTCTCCCGCCCGGTCTTTACCCGCATGTTTCACGGTCATCTCCAGGATATTATAACCACAACCTATAATGCGGCATACCTCACTAGGTGGTTCAATCACCTAGGCACTGTATCAGGCGAAAACTACTCCGGTAACCTCAGCTATGTCACCAGCCGTGCAAACTTTGTGCTCTCACAACTGCCAACCCGGATTGCCTTCGCCATCACGACCAACGGAGGTGCAGATTTCTCCGTCAATCAACCAACCACTATCCTGTCCGGAGACGGATGGGTGGATGTCCGGGAAATCTTCATTGAGGGGGCTGATCTTCCCTTGCCTGTGACATGGACCGATGCCAACTCATGGCGCGCGACTTTACCCCTGCGTCCGGGAGCCAATGAATTCAGAATTATCGCCGTTAATCATCAGGGTGAAGAAGCAGGACAGGATACCGTTACCATTACCAACACAGGAACAGCCAGCCCGGCCAATGCGTCAAATCTGGCCATCAGCGAAATCATGTATCACCCGGCGGATGGCGGTCAGGAATTCATTGAAATGCTCAACTTGAGCGCTACTGAGATAATTGTTCTCAGCGGCATCCGCTTTATCAATGGCATCGATTACATTTTCCCGCCAGGAACCACGCTAAAACCCGGCGAACGCGTTGTCGTGTACCAGGCCCAGTTTGCCAACGAAACCCGGCTCAGCAATAACGGGGAAAGAATCACCCTGATTGATGCAGCGGGCTTGATAATCCAGGATTTCAGCTACAATGACAACAACCAATGGCCCGGCAGTGCGGACGGCCATGGCTTCAGCCTTGTGCGCGTTGCCCCCAGTGCTGACGGTGATGCCAACCTTGGCATTGAGTGGCGGCCAAGTGTGGCTGATGGCGGCTCTCCGGCACAGTCTGATTCCGTGCCATTTACCGGCAACAAACCGGAAGAACTCATCAGCCATGCCCTGCCCCTGCCTGAAAGCCGCTCCCATGCGCAAGTCGGCCAGAACGGGAAGCTCAACATCTCCATCCGCCGCAAACTGGCATCCGATGACATCGCCTTCAGCTTTGACTACTCCACCGACATGAAATTCTGGCAGGAAATCACGCCCGGGGCAGGCATGGAAATCGCAAGCAGGACCAATCACGGGGATGGCACCGAGACACTTGTCTTCAGGACAGGCGAACTTTCACCTGCTGATAGCAAGAGAACAATGGCAGTGCGCGTGAGGGTAACCCTGCGTTAGCCTGAGCCTGCATTAAATCAGGGCCCGGTCATTTGCCCGGCCTTAAGGTATTGCCCGAGCTTAAGGCACCATAAAGGGATTACGTGATTCCCCCCGGCTCGCATCCGTCCTATAGTATTGGCATGAAAACCCGATTACACACCCTTGAGCGACGCTCATTCCTGCATACCGCTGGTGCCGCAACTCTCGCCACTATCGGTGCCCCCATGTCGTCAGCGTTTGCCGCTCCCGACAAGCAAAAACCTGAATCACTGGTCCAGCTGCTCTATCAGGATCTTGATCAAAGGCAGCGAAAGGCAGTCTGTTTCCCGTGGAATCATGTCGACAAGAAACGCGGGCTTTTACGCACCAGGATTGAGAACAACTGGCGTATCACCCGGCCGACCATAAACAGTGATTTTTTCTCGAGGTATCAGCAGGACCTCATACGGGCAATCTTTGAGGGCATGACAAATCCGGAATGGCACACGCGCTTTGACCAGCAACTCAGGGATGATGTCGGGGGGTTTGGCAAAAAACAATCAATCGCAATTTTCGGTGAACCGGGATCAGGAGCTTTTGAGTTTGTGCTGACAAGCCGCCACATGACCCTGCGCTGTGATGGTAACAGTGCGGGACATGTCGCTTTTGGCGGACCCATACTTTATGCCCATGAAGGGGAACGCCTTTACGAGAGACCAGACCACAAAAATAATGTTTTCTGGCCACAGGCAGTTGAGGCCAACAAGCTCTACGCTGCCCTCGACAACAAACACCAGGAACTGGCGCTCGTCACCGAAGGCATGCCCTCTGAGGAACAGGTCGACTTTAAGGGCGCGAAAGGCCGGTTCCACGGGTGCCCGGTGAGTGAGTTCGCGGATGACCAGAAGGGGGAATTACAGCGCATTTTAAACATACTTCTTGAACCATTCCGGCATTCCGACCGGCAGGAAGCCCTGAAGTGCCTTGCCGCCCGCGGCGGACTCGACAGTTGTCACCTGGCCTTCTACAAGGAAGGTGACCTTGGCAATGACGGCATTTACGACAACTGGCGACTCGAAGGCCCGTCCTTTGTCTGGTATTTTCGCGGGCGCCCTCACGTTCATGTTTGGGTGAATGTCGCGGACGATCCCTCGGTAAAACTCAATTCCCACCAGGACTCTGTAGGGGTATAGCCCGGAAAAAAACGGGAGAACAAAATTTCCCGAAAAGAAAAAAGTGGGCATTTCACCCTGCAATCCGTTAAACTTACAGCCACACAATAAATGTTTAAATGAGCATGGCCGCACTAGACCAGGAACAAATATCAGCCTACCAACGCGACGGATACCTGTTTATTCGCGGACTCTTCAGCAGTGAAGAAACCGCCCTGCTGGGTGAAACGGCACATAATGACCACGCCATGGACCAGGCGGCATCCAGCATGGACGATGGCCAGGGCAACGACGTGCGGCTCTCACTGTGGAATCATCCCGGCGATGGCATCTACGGCATGATCGCCCGCAGCCAAAGGGTCGTCGACCGCGTCGAGTTACTCCTTGATGATGAAGCCTATCACTACCACTCAAAGATGATCCTCAAGGATGCCAAGGTGGGTGGTGCCTGGGCCTGGCATCAGGACTATGGATACTGGTACCAAAACGGCCTGCTTTTCCCCAACCTTTGCAGTGTCATGGTTGCCGTTGATGAGGCGACAACTGAAAATGGCTGCCTTCAGGTCCTGAAGGGCTCACACCATATGGGAAGGGTAAACCACATCCTTACCGGTGAGCAGGCCGGGGCCGATACCGAGTACGTCGACAAGGCCACCGAGAAGCTCGAGACCATCCAATGTGAAATGGCACCCGGCGACGCACTCTTCTTCCATTGCAACCTCCTGCATTGTTCAGCTGCAAACCTCTCCGATCACGCGCGCTGGGCATTGATATGCTGCTACAATGCCCGCTCAAACGACCCGTTCAAGGAATCACATCACCCTGGATATACCAGGCTTGAAAAGGTCAGTGACGAAATGGTCCTCCAGGTGGGCAAGAATGATGCCAAGCGCTCCAGCGTTGAGTTTGCTGATCTTCTCGCCGATGACAAGAGTGCCAAGAGCCTTGGCAAGAACTAATAAACCGTAAACCCAACCACCTTATTCAATGAAACTTGGAATTATCAATAGCGCGTTCGGCCAGGCCGGCGTGGACACAAAAACCGGGCTCGAGCACATCGCAAGGATCGGCTTCGATGCGGTCGACATCTTTACCGAGGCAATGTCTATCGAGGAGGCCGAGATCAACTCGATCAAGGATACCTGTGCCGCAAATAACCTGCCGATCACATCCACTGTCGTTGTATCTGCCGGCCTGATTGACTTTAACGACCCGGTGCGCGACTTCCACATTGAGCGCAGCAAAAAGTTCGTCGACCTGGCACAGGAATTTGAATCAAAAAACCTGCTGCTCGTCCTTGGAGAGTATATCTGGCAACGCGAGGTCATCCCGCCCGAGGCGCAGTGGGAATGGGGCGTGGAGGGTGTCCGGAAAATCGGTGAATATGCGGGCGAACGCGGCCTTGAGATTGCCCTAGAGCTTGAACCGTTCCGCTTGAGCCTTCTCAACAGTGTACCGGAGATGGCACGCTTCATTGACGATTGCGCGATGCCCAATGTGAAAGCCAATATAGACGTCAGCCACCTGGTGCTGGCCGACACGTCGCCGGCTGAGCTTGAAAAGCTCAGGGGCAAGGCCACTCACGTGCATATCAGCGACTGTGACGGCAAGGTACACGGCGACCTTCCTCCCGGGCGTGGTGTGGTTAAATTCGCCCCATACCTCCAGGCCATCAAGGAACTGGACTTTGCAGGAACAGTGTCCATCGAGCTGGAGTATTCACCAGACCCCTCAAAAATTGTCGAGTGGGTCGAGGAGGCCTATAACGCCACCAATGACCTGATGCAGCAAGTCGGCCTGCGTGACGTCAGTTAAGGACACAAAAACGAAGTCACACACAACTGTGCCTTTTTATATTGGCACGGCGTAAGTCCGCTCACCGGTCGCCGGATTGGCGCATGGCGCCGGTTCCTCCATGACGGAGCCCGGTGGCATTACCCGCCTTGTCGGCCCCACCTCCCTTACGTGTCGCCGTAGCCCCGCCCGACTCAATATCACCGGCCTCGATAAGCTTTGCCAACGGGGGATGTTGCAGGGCTTTCGCGCTTACCTGTCCGGTTTTACCGGGCCCCAAAAACAATTTCTTGCCACCGGGCAGGGGAATACTCAGTGGCTTGCGGGTCTTGTTGATAATATCCATGAGCGAGCGCACGGTAACATGAACTGGGTCATCGTCCAGTCTTCGTAGAAATTCTGCAGGGGAAAATGGTCAGCTGCGAGCTGCCGGTAAAAAGTAGTCAGGAGAGATTCGTGCCTCTGCAGGCTCATCCGACAGTGAGGAAAATTCTCTTCTGGACAATCGACAATCAATATTCAACGACCTATTATTCCATTATTCCATGAAGCACCTACTCACTATTCTGCTTGTGTCCTGCTTTGCGTTACCTGGCGCCGGTGCCAAGCCGGTCGAAGTGCTCGTCTATTCCGCCACCGCCTGGTATCGCCACCCGGAGATCCCACGGATTAATGGCTTCCTGGCTCGACTTGGTGCCAAGCATGGCATCAACATCAGCGTCACTGAAAATGCCGAGGACCTGAAAACCGACAGCCTGAAAAATTACGACCTCGTCCTTTTCAACAACTCGACCAACCTTGGAGAAAGCGTCCCAGAGGATATTCAGGGTGAATTTATCAAATGGTTCAAGGAGGGCGGTGGCATCATGATGATACATGCCGGAATCGTGCAAAACGGAACCTGGCCCGCCTTGATTGAAATTGCGGGTTGTGATTTCGATGCCGATTCAGAATACGTGGAAGCACGTTTCTTAGTCGACCCAAAGGCAGAAGGTGACCCCATTGTTGCCGGCAAGAAGAAGAAATTCACCTATACGGCAGACTGGCTGAGCTTTAACCGCCCGGTCACCGGCCTGCCCGGCGTTGAAGTCCTGCTGCGCCTTGATGAAAAGAGCTTTGACCCGGTCCGGGAGCATCCGCTCTACCGCGACAAGAAACCCATGGGTGAGGACCACCCGATTTGCTGGCGCCGCACGGTGGCAAAGGGGCGCTATTTCTTCACCGGGCTGGGGCACGATATCCGCTCGATGGATACCGATTTCGCACGCGCTCATTTCGTGGCAGGTATCAAGTGGGCAGCCGGCGTAGAGTGAAGCCTCGGGCAGCTGCTGCAACTTGTGACGCTGAAGTCCCGGTAATAGTAACCCCGGACAGGATGCCTCCAGGGAGCCCGGAGTATAAAGCTGGTGGGCAGGAGAGGATTCGAACCTCTGAAGGCATAGCCAGCAGATTTACAGTCTGCCCCGTTTGACCGCTTCGGTACCTACCCAAAATTGTTGCACCAGCGGGCGCATCAAAGCGGGTTGGAGGGCATTTTGCAAGCAGTTTTCAGTCTCATGCCGGACAAACACACGACAAAAGCCCCTCAGGGTAAGCAGCGCCAAGGACAAGTTGCTGCAAAAATGGACACCCAAATGACATCTTATTCCCCATTCACGGGGCAACTCCTACCATTGCCAGGACTGCTTGGACCAGAAATTACGCAGTTGTAGCGGTGTGCCGTTGAAAGCATTACGCTCCGTGGGACGGTCAAGGTCACCGAAATAATCAGGTGCCCGGTAGCGAATACCCCTGTAGGAATCAGGCCGTGAACGCTTGCGGCGGGAATCCCAGTGCACTCCGCCGTATTGCCAAAGCACCCATTGCCTCCAGATGCCGTATTGACGCATCAACCTGTCCGGGGTTTCCAGCCCGACCTTGCTTGATGAATACAGTGCGATCCAATAGGGGCATTGAGCAATGCGCTTTTTCTGGGTAATGGTGGCTGATTGCAGGGATTTGCGCAAAGCAGCACTGTTCTCAAGGTAAATGATCGGTAATTGACCGGTACGCTGCTCTATCCTGTCGACAAAACGCACAATATCACGGGGCGAGGAGCGGGAATCAAAATCTCCTGCCAGCAGGATTCCGGCAGTTTTCAGCCCCTTGGTTGACTTGATCGCACGAATTCGATCGACAAAATGGTCAGCCTGCCAGGCGGGATCCACTCCCTTAAGTACAAAATAATACGATCCAAGCAGCATTTTTTGCTTCTCGGCAGCCACCAGAAATGAAGCACACTTCTCATCCAGCTTGCGCCCCTTGCCGCAGCGGGCAATCAACCCCAGTGCCCCATTGCGACGCAATGCCGACAGGTCATTGATACTGTAGGAGGAACCCTTGCGCTGGCGCTCCTTGGGATCATAAGCGGAAACATTAATAATCTGGGGAGCTGAGGTAAGTGACCAGCGGAAACTCTCAGGAGAAGCTGCCTTGCTGGAAGCTGCCAGTTCATTGGGAATATCGGTGGATACGCAGGAAGCAAAAAGGATTGCCGGCAAAAGACAGCTGCTGCTAAACGCTGCAATACTCAGGCACCCACGCATCTTCAAACAATACACGGCCATCATAATGATAGAAATCAGCAATTATGCAAACTCCATATTTTTGATAACGCGCGTGCCTAGGCACCGAGGACATCGCATTCACTCCGTGAGTAAACGCTATTTGCTTTGCTTTTCCCTGTTGCCAATTCCATTCCCGACACCATGAAAGGTACCATTAATTTCAACTCTACTGTTTATTAAGTAAGCTGGGATTTCTATAATACATGCTGATTAATCAGTATTTAAAACAACTCTACCAAATCCATGAACAGGAATTTTGAAGCGATCATCATCGAGACCTATGCGGAGCTTTGCATCAAGTGGCGACTATCCCATGTCGCCAACCGGATTCAGGCGCAGGATTTTGATGCGCAACTCAACAGCCTGGAGTCGGTGATTAAAGCATTTGGCCTGCGCACTCCTGGAATCGCGGAGAACAACCAGCGCAATCCCGTGCCACCTACCGGCAATGAGCCCCAGCACAAGAAGGAAGCACTGGCTAGGGAACCCGGGGGTATCATGCTGGAGGATTAAGCCCTTCCCTTAGGTCGGATGGCCAGTTACGTGGAGAGCCCCTTCCCGGAAAAAGACGATCATCTTGTCATGTTTTATGGGGATCGAAAGAGCCGCAACGCCGTTGACAATCTCTATTGAAACATGCCACCGGCATCCGCAGCCGGCAGAACCACCTCCACCAATGGACAGTGATGGAACCTCAGGGGATGAAGGAGAGGAAATGTGCTACGACATGCTCGGTATTGACGCTGCAACCGAGAAGGAAAAACTCGAGAAATATACGGGAACAGTAGACTGGAGCTACTTGAAGGATCCTTTTCAGAAGGATGCGCTATTATACGTTGATGCCTCGCTGCAGCTCTCCGAGGTCGGCAAGGTCATTGCAGGCGACAACAAAGAGCAGGTCCAACAATGGCTGAAAACCGGTGACTTACTCAAGCCGGGCCCCCCGCATGCCGAATATTGGGAATCCTCGGAAACTAGGTTCAAGGCAATGGTAGTATCACCATTTGTCCTGATACAGCCGCTGCCAAGCGGGTCGCAGTAAGCGCCAATGGCAGGCCGCAACGTCACATCAGGCAATGTCTCCGCCGTCGCCGGAGGCAAAGACCTGTCCATAAAATACGGGGTTCAAAGTGTTCTCGATGGCGCGACACTTTCCGTGCACGAAGGCGACCGCATCGGGCTGGTGGGCAGGAACGGTTGCGGAAAATCGACCTTCCTGAAAATCGCAGCCGGCGTCATGAATCCGGATTCCGGGGAATTTACCCGTCGCAGGGACCTGGTCACCGGCTACCTGCCGCAGATATTCGACCTCGATGAATCTGCCCAGGTCCTGCAAAACGTTCTCGGGGGAGCTGAGCATGTAAGGCAATTAATCTGCGAATACGAGCTTCTGGATGCCAATGACCAAAAAGCCGGGCTCCTTCTGGACAAGATTAATGCCCTGGATGGCTGGAACCTCGAGCAACGCGCCAAATCCCTGGTCAATAACCTGAATGCCCCGGACCCAGAGAGACCGGTAGCAGCCCTGTCCGGCGGAGAGAAACGACGTGTGGCCCTGTGCAGGGCGCTGCTTATGCAACCGGATTTCCTGATACTGGATGAACCCACCAACCACCTGGATACGGGGGCGATTGAATGGCTGGAAACCTTCCTTGCCCGTTATAGCGGCACTTGCCTTTTCGTGACCCACGATCGCTACTTCCTTGATAATATAGCCACCAGAATTGTTGAGCTCAGCAGCGGTCGTTTTCATTCCTATACCGGCAACTACACCGACTATCTATTGACGCGTGCCGAGCAGAAAAAAACCGAGGAGCGCAGTGAGCACAAGCGTCAACGATTCCTCAAGCGAGAGCTGCAATGGATCCGGCGATCTCCTAGTGCCCGTCGCACGAAATCCAAGGACCGTATAGAACGCTATTATGAAAGCGCATCCCAGGAAGCCCCGGAGGAGGACATGGACATCGACCCCATTATTCCCCCTGCCCCTAAACTGGCGAACCGCGTCATTGACCTTGAGAAAGTCAGTTGCCGTTTCGGGCAACGTTCGCTGTTTGAAAACATCACGATCTCCCTTCAGGCCGGTGAGCGCCTGGGAATCGTTGGCCGCAACGGGCTGGGAAAATCCTCCCTGCTGAAGATCATCCTCGGGCTGCAGGAACCCGAATCCGGCGTGGTGAAAATCGGCACCCGGACGGAAATCAACTTCATTGACCAGGAGCGCCTGCAACTCGATGAGGAAAAATCAGTCTTCGAGGAGGTTGGCGAAGGAACTGAAACCGTGCGCCTTGGCGACCAGTTACTGGGACTGCGTTCCTACCTGCGCCGCTTTCTCTTCACCGACGAGCGCATTAACACAAAAATCAGTCAACTTAGTGGTGGAGAGAAAAGCAGGATCATGCTGGCCAAAATACTGAAGCGTGGCGGTAATGTCCTGATACTTGATGAGCCGACAAACGACCTTGACCTCAACACCCTGAGATTGCTTGAGGAAGCTCTCATCGGGTTCTCAGGAAGCTCCATCGTGGTCAGTCATGACCGTTATTTCCTTAACCGGGTGTGCACTGCCATCCTTGCCTTTGAGGGACAGGGTAGCGTCCGCTACCAAACCGGAAACTATGACTATTACCTGGAAAAGCACAGGAGCCATCACGCAAAGTCTGATAACGCCAAAAGAAGCCCGGGAAAATCAAGCGGCGAAAAGCAGGCAAGCCAAACCCAAGGCGGTTCTGCATCCGCGCGGAAACTCAGTTATAATGAGCAACGGGAATTTGATGCCATGGAGGAAACCATCACCGGTTGCGAAGAGCAGTTGGCCCTGCTTGATGCTGAATTCGCCCAACCCGATTTCTACCTCAGGCACAAGGACGACTGGCAGGAACTTGAAGCACAACAAAAAAACACCCGGGAGAGGATTGCCAAACTGTATAAGCGCTGGGAAGAACTTGAAACCATTCGCATCTCCTACGAGGAATCACGAAAGAGCTGAGGACCCTTCACCCGTTTAATCTCAAATAATGCCAATGAATGTAGAATATGTTAAATATGTCATCTGGGCCGCTGACACCGATCGTTGCGTAAAGTTCTACCTTGAGGCGTTTCAAGGCTCGGTAATCAGGCAAAATCCACATATTACCGAGATCGAGATCTGTGGCAGCACCATTGCTGTTCATGGCGGCGGAAAAGGAGAACGTACCTGGACAGGGATGAGCTTCCAGGTGGCAGATGTGGTCAAGGGCGCCGCCGAGCTTATCGCCGCCGGGGGGGAACTCAGCCGGGAGCCTGAACCTGAAAATGGGGAACCTCCGCACCTGGCAATGTGTATTGACACCGAAGGCAATGAAATCATGCTGACCCGTAAGCGGTGATAGCCCTGCTCAGGGAACAGGCGATCCTGATCGCACCCTCCGCGTCAGGATTTTATTCCAACCGCAAAGAGATTCACTCCGGAATCCTCGAGGATTAATTCTGCGCAATCACACCCAAAGAGAGAATCCCTAAAAAGTCGGTTCATGTCATCCTCGTTTCGATGTATCAGTTTCCAGTCCAACACGTGATCCATTACTCCTCGCGTAGGATTGTCAGGATGGAAATTCCCCAATACCACACGTCCACCAGCACCAAGCCGTTCATGGATAAAGTTTAGCAGCTTGACAACAAACCGATCTCCAAAGTAATCAATTAAGCCGATACTGTAAATCAGATCCTGAGGAGGCAAATCCAGATTCTGCCTTCCCAATGCAAGATAAACGAGATTTGCATGAATCAACTCTGTTACCCCTTCAAGGGGGTGATTCTGGAGTGTAGTCCTTAAGAAATCCAGTGCCTGCACATCAATATCGACTAGGTGAGCCCTGACGTTTTCAGGCTGCTGCAAATCATCAAATGCATCAAAAAGCTCTCGTGCCGGGCCACAGGCAAAACTGGTCACTTGCACCTCACGATCCGGAGTAAACACCTCTTTGATCTTTCCCGCCATTAGTCCTCTCCTGTTACGCACTGCCCGGGCAGCTGGTTGCTCCAGGAATGCCCGGTCAATAAGCGGGCCTAAATGACCTGAGCCCCCCGCCTCATCCTCATAAATCTTCTGAATGGTCAGGTAATCGCCAGCATATCCTCTCGGCTTGGTATACATCCTGCAGGTAATATCAGTAAGTAATACCATTGGTAAAAACTCAATATGCAGCCGATGCCCGAGCTCATCCCGGATTGACTGTTCAATGTCACATCCCGAGCCCAGCAAAGCATTCAATTCATCACCAAATGCTCCAAGTTCTCTGGTGACTCCCTCCTGGACCTCTTCTCTCACCACTCCCTGAGATTTGAGCACTTCCTTTTCGATGGCACTGATTTGCGCTTTAAATCTTACAATAATCTCCAGTAAATCAGCCATAGGGCCTGATTCGATGGACCCAGTATTCCTGTTCCTGAGTATTTCAGCATTCCATTTACGCGTCGTCTCGACCAACCTGCCGGCATTCAGGCATGCCAGCGCCCGGCAGAGGCGCAAACCGAAACCGAGCTCTTCATCCATCCGCTTACGCAGTGGGGCAATGGGCACCTTGAGTAATAAACTATTCTCTATCACCCGTACGTCAGCAGTAACATTTCCCCCAGTAAGGAAAGCGATATCACCAACTATCGCCCCTGGCCCGACGGTAGCCACAGCGCTACCTGGTAATGCTGATGACCGAATACCCAGAAGACCCTGTAAAACGACAAAAAGCGAATCAGCCTGATGCCCTTCCTCAAGGATGAGCTTACCGGCAATCACCTGCTCTTCATTGCCGGCATTAAATAGAATGCCAATATCCTCGGGAGAGAGTCCTTCAATAAGGTTGAGGAATGAATTCATGCCTAAATCAAAACCCTTAGAAGGCAATGATCAATAACAACAGTATGCTGAAGCCAAGACAACTTGCACCCTCTGATTTTGAAGAATCTTAACTTAATCCCACATCAGCTGGTTGCAGCCTGCGGATCTCGCGCATGCGGCGCCAACCGATCAGCGCCTTGTCGCTTTCATCCCAAAGACGGTAGCCCAGTGACTTGAAGCTTCCAAAGAAGGTAACCGGCTTCACCTTTGAGAACGCAGGATGTGAATTATGGCAGGCCTCCAGGTAATAGTTTGGAACCTTGGAACTAAGATGATGAATATGATGGAAGCCAATATTGCCCGTAAACCACTGGAGTATACGGGGAAGCCGGTAAAAGGAACTTCCCTCAAGTGCTGCCGAAGTGTATTCCCAATGCTCATGCCTTTCCCAATACACGCCCTCAAACTGATGTTGAACATAAAAAAGCCAAACACCTGCTGAAGCCGCAACCGCCATGACCCCCACCTGGATTAACAGGTAAGGGCCAAACCCAAAAATCAGTCCACCGATCAGGAACATCACCAGTAAGGCGACATTGGTATACTTCACTGTTCTTTTCGTCATCTCGCTCGCCCCCGGCGCAGCCCTTCGCTCACGTATCAAAAAAACATAGCTCGGAGCAATGCAAAATAGAATGAACGGGTTACGTACCATACGATAGACAAGGCGATCCCGCCTGGGCATTCCTATGTATTCTTTGACCGTAAGCGTCCATATATCACCAATCCCCCGCCGGTCCAGATCACCTGCTGTCGCATGATGAACTGAATGTTCCCAACGCCAATGTTTAAATGGAGTAAACGCAAGCACCCCGGCGAAAAAGCCAACCCACTGATTTAATGCCCTATTCTTGTAAAAAGAATTATGGCAGCAATCATGAAAAATAATGAACACCCTGACCAGAAAACCACTGGCCAGCAATGCCAACGGCAGGACAAGCAGGTAGGAAACCTCCCTGGCAAAGTAAATTGCCACCCACATGGCCAAATAGCAGCCCAAAGTGGAAACCAACTGCCAGGAAGCGCGCCGGGCACAGGGGTTCTCGAAATCGGAGACGATCTCCTTCCATTCATTAATTTCCATACGGGAAGGCATGCCGGGTTCATGGACATGCTGTTCCAATTGGCCATCTTGTGGCGGGATTATGACTTCAGGCAAGCCGCACTTAACCCCATCTTAAAGCTGAACGCGAACAAGAAAATAGAGAATTCCTAGCCGTCTTGGACAGTCCGGAAACCCCCGGAATTAGCTCAAGGAAAGAGGGCCATCCTTGCAGAATTCCTCCTTGCCGAAGGTCTTGATGCCATGCCCGAAACCATGGGCAATACTCAGCCACAGGGAGTTGTGCGTTCTCGCCTTGAAGTCAATGGCCCGGCCGGTCTTAAAGCCGCAACCACCGCCGAGTAAAAGAAAGGGAATATTCTGCAATGTATGGTTGTTACCCTTCCCCAGTTCGTTCAGCCATACAATTTGCGTATTATCAAGCATCGAGCCGCTCACTCCCCCGGGCTCCGGGGTCTCTTCGAGCCGCTTGACAAGGTAAGCCAGCTCGCCGGCAAACCAGTGATTGATCTTCCATAACTTCTCGGCAGCCACCTTGTCGTTATCCGGCTTATGTGAAAGTGTATGATGCCCATCCTCAATCCCGAGCCAGCGCATACGGGCCTGTCCCACTGAACGCATAAACTGCAGGCTGGCAACGCGCGTCATGTCGTTGGCCATGGCATTGACCAGCATGTCAATCTGCATACGGCTGACCTGCGGTGTGTTGTCGTTGACAATTTCAATGTCCGGATCGATTTCCGGCTGCGGATG
>Ga0315316_10001582_pt1 | contig 16097 bp, 8 predicted proteins | sample M160m3416metaG_FD_203702 | JGI IMG/M metagenome (GOLD analysis project Ga0315316, IMG submission 203702) | Ammonia-oxidizing marine archaeal communities from Monterey Bay, California, United States - M1 60m 3416 | ecosystem: Environmental > Aquatic > Marine > Intertidal zone | place: USA...
AACAAAAGTCATCGACCAACCCGGCCATGTTCGGGAGAAGGTCACTTGCCATCTTTCCCGTCTGCCCGCGCGGTTTAAAATCCCAGAAGGATTTGGCCACATTTCCCGGGGGGCCCTCAAAGGTAACCTTTGGAATGTAATCGGCCTTTTGCCCATGCTGCTTCTCTAGGGCAGGCTTGTAGTCAAATGTGTCCACGTGACTCACGGCACCCGGGCAGTAAATCACCAACACCTGCCTGGCTGCCTTTGTGAAGTGCGCCGGACGCGGAGCGTAGGGATTATCCGGGTCAACCTTGGGCCGGATCGGGGTCTTGCCACTGAAACTGGCCGGATCATCCTCAGCCAGAAGACCCGCCAAGCCCAGGCCGCCCAGGGAGAACCCGGTCGAGCGCATAAAGTTGCGGCGGTCCAGCAAGCTTCGTCCAATCGGTGAAATATGTTCGGCAGAACTCATGGAATAAAGGCGAACTCGTTGGAGTTGATAAGGGCCCGCGCTACAAAATTCAACCCGCGGCTCTTGGCCACGGCCAGGCAGTATTCCAATTCTGCGGCCTCGGGCTGGCGGCCGAGCAGCAGTTCAAAGCAACGCCTCACTGCGGGCGCCCCTTTGCCGCCCTCCTGCCCGGCACGTTGAGCAATGAACGCGGATTGCTCAACGACAAAGGGACTGTTCATCAGGTTCAATGCCTGCAAAGGCGTCGTGGAAACCGGCCGACTTGCCCTCACCTGCCCGCAGTCGGGAAAATCAAACGCGGTAAAGATCTTGTCATCCACCCGGCGCATCCTCTCCTGGTAAAGCATTCGGCGCCAGGTATGCTCGCCATGATTATCCGTGACCTCCCACTGCGCGTAGGTCTTCTTCACGTTATGAATACGGTAACTGCGGCCACCAATCCTGGGATCCAACTTTCCCGAGGCCTGGAGAATTCCATCGCGAATCACCTCTGCTTCAATGCGGCGGGGCGGGAAACGCCAGAGCAAGGCCTCATCAGCCCTGTGTGAAGCCGGCCGACTGGAACGCCTAAAGGCATCCGAGCGCACCAGCAGGCGAATCATGTCCTTGACCGACCATGCACTGGCATCTGCCTGCCTAGGCTTCATGAACTCGCTCGCCAACCAGTCAAGCAACTCAGGATGACTGGGCTTTGCACCTGCCCGCCCAAAGTCACTGCCTGTCGGCACAATGCCCCGGCCAAAGATATGCTGCCAGACACGGTTAACCATCACCCTGGCCAGCAAGGGGTTGTCAGGTTGAGTCACCCAGTCGGCAAAGCGGGCACGCCGCCGGGCATCGGATGCCCCTGAATTCAGGTTTAAATCACCCGAGAGAAGTTCTGGTGCCGCAGGCATGACCTCACCCTTCAGGTTTTCCGGGCTGCCACGGTGCATCACGCGCGTGAGCACCGGCTCAACAAAGCGCCCGACAAAGCTCGGCTGTGGCGCCTGCTCGGCATACGCTGCAATCAGCCCCTGGATCTGCTTCAGCGGCTCAACCCGGGCAACGCGTTCCTTGTTGATCTTCTCGATAAAATGCGTGTCCGCCAGTGTCCGCCATTGGCCATTCATGGCCTGACCCTGAATCTTCATGTGGCTGAAATCCAGCTTGGGCTTAATGGTCAGGTAATCGACCCCATAGTAATACTCCCTGTTCGTGCTGACCCGGATATGGTTCACGATTTGTGGCCGGGAAAACTCCAGCTGCACCCATGGCTTTTCCTTCGAGCCCTTCGGTGAACGCGCACGCCAGGCCATGGTTCCATATTCTCCATCGTTGACGCGGTTTACCGTCGTGCGCCCCCGCTGCGCCATGTGGTCCGGCCCACTCACTCTGGTGCCGCGCGAGGCCAGGGCCAGGTTAGCCTGCCCGGGATCAGGACCGAACAACTCCAGCTCATCAATACCCACATAGGGCGTTTTGAAATTGATGCGGATGGCCTTGAACTTCGCCGCCCCGAAATGCACCTCCCGATAACCGCCCCAATCCTCCTGCCACGGACCGGTGCCGAGCAACGCCCTGCGCGCGGCAACGATCTCGCGCATCAGGGCATCACCACGCTGTCGCCGCGGGTGATCTTCCCCGAACTCAGGTGACCGGCTGCCAAACTCAACCCCCTGGAAAATTGCCGCCATGGAGTAGTAGTCATCGATGGAAACCGGGTCAAACTTGTGGTCATGGCAACGGGCGCAATTCATCGTGAGCCCCAGCAACGAGGAGCTCACGGTCTGGATAATCTCATCCATCCGGTCTGCACGTGCCTGCCGGATCGCCTCCGGAATTTGTCCCACGGTGGCCGCAGGAACATGGGGACCGCTGACCAGGAAACCGGTCGCTTCCCCGCGCCCCAGGGTATCACCCGCAAGTTGCTCGCGCACGAACCTGTCATAGGGAATGTCCTCATTAAAGGCGTTGACCACATAGTCCCGATACACCCACGCCATCTTCCGGTAGAGGTTGGCTTCCGAGCCATTGGTCTCCGCCCAGCGAATCACATCCAACCAGTGCTGTGCCCAGCGTTCCCCGAAGTGCTCAGAGGCCAGCAACTCATCAACCAGCTCCCCGTATGCCTTGCCTTCATTAATGGCAAAGGCACGCTCGAATGCCTTGATCCGTGCGGGCCTCGGAGGCAGGCCGGTCAGTATCACCGAGACGCGGCGAATCAGCGTGCGTGCATCCGCGGCCCCGTTGGCCGGGACCGCCTCCTGCTTGAGGCGTGCATGCAGGAACGTGTCCACCGGATTGGCCTCACCTGACGGTAAATCGGGACGCTTTACCGGTTGGAATGACCAGTGCCCGGCTGCCTTTTGCCCTTCTGCGGCAAGGCTCAAGGGGCAACAGCCCAACCAGAGGGAAAAAAATAGAAAACGACTCATTCTGCCTGCTTGTAGCAACATTACTTTCAAGATGGCAGAATGACAAACCTTTACAGATACCCTGCGGCCTGCTTTATCATTGAGTGTATCAGTGTCCGCTTCTCAAGCCTTACCCGGTAAACAGATGCCGTTGAGCAGAAATAATCATGTTTGACCTCTGCCTTACTATCCGGTCAATTTCCAAGTGCAAGCATGCCAAGCTCTGACGTATCACTCAAGAAGTCCCTGGAGGCACGCTACTTCACCGACTCCGCTCTCTTTGAGGAGGAAACTCGGAAAATATTCTACGACCGCTGGCTCTATCTTGATCGAGCCTCGGCAATAGAAAACCCCGGCGACTACACGGCCGTTGAACTTGAAGGACAGGGGCTGATCCTGATCCGTGACCGGGACGGGCAGGAGAAAGTCTACCACAACATGTGCCGCCATCGCGGCACGCGCCTCCTGGGTGAGGCATCCGGGCACTGCAGCAAGGTCATCCGCTGCCCCTACCATGCCTGGAGCTATGCCCTGGACGGCTCTCTTGTCGGCGCACCACACATGGAGGAAACGGAAGGTTTCAAGAAGGAGGATTATCCTCTCATCTCGCCGGCGCACACCACCTGGGAAGGCGGTGTATTCGTCCACCTCGGCGATTCCCCGGAACCCTTTGAGGAGGCCTTTGCTCCGGTCTTGACCAAGTTTTCACCATGGCACATCGGCGAACTCAAGCCGGTGCACCGGGAAGTTTATGAAGTGGCCGCGAACTGGAAGCTGGTCGTGCAGAACTACTCGGAATGCTACCACTGCCCGAGTGTTCACCCGGAACTGCAGCCCCTCAGCCACTATCGTGCCACCAGTAATGACCTTGAAGAGGGACCTTTCCTCGGCGGCCCGATGCGCATCACCAAGGAAGGAGGCGGGCTCAGCCGGGGCGGCAAAAGGACAGCCCCTCCCCTGCCCGGGCTCACTGCGGAGAACCTGCAGCAAGCCTATTATTACCTGCTCTTCCCAACGCTCCTGGTAAGCCTGCAACCGGACTTTGTGCTGATGCATCAACTGCAAAGGGTCAGTGCCGGCCACACGCGTATCACCTGCCAGTGGCTCTATCACCCGCAGGCCATCGAGGGGGGGAACTTTGATCCCCAGCCAACCATTGACTTCTGGGATAAGGTCAACCGGGAAGACTGGCTCGTGAGCGAACTTACCCAAAAGGGCATGGCCAGCCGCGCCTATACTCCCGGGCCTTATTCAAGCCTTGAGGGCATGCTGGTAGCCTTTGACCGGGAATACCTCAAGGCAATGGCATAAGGGCCTCAGTCCCTAGAAAGGTAAGCCCTGCCAATCAATTCGCCGAGCTTAACGATTCCCTCGGTAGTGATCACCAGCTTCTTTTCCTGCGCCGGCAGGTCAAAGGCCTTGATGTGCACCAGGTTCGGGTCAGCGGCAGCGGCGGCACTCACGTCAGTCACCACGTCAACATTGTTCACGCGCTTGTCATCGGTGGGCGGTTGCTGACTGACATACCACTTGAGCACAGATTGCCCAAGGTCACTGCGACTCTTTCCGATGATCGCCTGCAGCCGCTCGGCGGCCTGCCTGCGGTAGGGATGGAAGGACATGTCATTCTCTCCCATGTGATAGAAAATGCCCGCCAACTCCACCTTGTTCCCCTTTGCCTCAAGTTCACTGACTGCCTCCTTGATAAACGCGATAAACCCGGGGTAGATATGCCTGCTCTTGGCCATGCTACCCTCGGGGGTCCAGTCAATGATCTGCGAACCACTGTGGGTAAACTTGGCAATGGCAACATTGCCCTGTTCCTTTCCCGCCAGCGTCTTTGCAAAGCTCAGCTCAGGCCCGAAAGTATCATAGTAACCGGTAAGTCCGAGCGGCTCCCAGCCATCAGAAACCCGGTATCCTCCCCCGAGGCTATACTTATAGGCGATTGCCGTATCGTCCTTCAGCAAATCCGCACTTCCCTTGAGCTTCTCCAATTCCTGAACGAAAGCCCGTTCTCCCTCCATGTTGCGGTGACCGGCAAGGACAAAGAGTTTCACAGCACTGCCTTTCTTGTAGGGCCATTGTTTCAGCGACCTGGGCTCTTCAAGGCGCACACCAATCGTGCGCAGGTAGGCCGTTGCATAGTTTTCCCCATGCTGCAGTTGGCCAAGGGTGCCGTAATGATAGTGCAAGCCCACCCCGCCGCCGATCTCGACACCGACATGGGCGGTGGGAATATACTCAGCCAGGGGGTCAGCATTGGTGACCTCGCGCTGCCCCAGACTGATGGCATACATGCGCGGACGCAGGTCCATGCCCCAGATGGTCTTGGTGCAAAGCTCCCCAATGTAGAACTTCAAGCCGGGCAGCTTGAGGTCCCGCCGCCAGCTGGCCAGGAAGTTCTTCAGGTTCTTGCCGTAATTCTTCATGTAGTCCTCATTGAACATGTCGTTCTCTCCCTGGTGCCACATGAAGCCCTCGATGCGGTATTTCATTCCACGCTTGTCGAGGTCAGCCAGTGACTTCCGGATCACATCAAGTGCCAGCGGATACATCTTGAAGCCGATCGGCTCATCCGGGTTCCAGTCACCTCCAAGGTGCGTGCCGCCCGCAGCAACCTTGATAACGGCAATGGGTGCCTTGATTGAACCGCTCAACCTGCGGGCAAAGCTCAGTTCGGGTCCGACCACGTTGTTGACCGCCTGCAGGTCCACCCAGCCCTTGCTCTCCATCTTATTCTCACGGCCAATGGAATAGGAAAAGAGCACCTTCTTTTGAGGATCCTCAAGGCCGGCAAACGGTGGGAAGCGCTTGATGTCCTTCACCTTCGAGTCCGAGCCCACCATGTTGGACTGTCCGGCAAATATAAACACCCTCAGGGTTGTCTCATCGTTATCATCAAGGGCCCTGAGGGAAGTGCCCGCCCCCCAGGAGAAAAGCAGTGTCAGGATGATGGCGATAGAGTTTTGGAATGTCATTTCTTTCAAAGGATAGTTTGATAACCCATAAGTTCACGGGAAAATGGCGGCTTTTGGCAAGGAAAACCAAAGGGGAAATGCCCGGACAACATCGTCACACTCTGGCTGCCAGCCTGCCATTCCGGACGGGCTGGACAAAAAAGCGCCAGCTCAAAGCAGCTTATTTATCTTTTCCCTGAAGCGGTTGTAGACAAAGCCAAGCCCGACAAATACCAGGCCCAGCACAAAGAAGCTGGCAATCTTCCACTCCGTGGAGAAGCCCCAGATAATGGGAACCAGGGAAAGCAGGGTAATTCCCAGGACCGTCAATCCCATCAACCGGTACCAGCGCTCCCTGAACGACAACCCGGCGACAAAGAACAACAGACCCACACCACTCCATGAGATGGAACGCAGACCCTCAATGCCCTCGCCACCGATATTCGATATCCAGTTGGTCACCCAGAAAAACAGCGCCGCACCTCCCGCCACAATGAATACCTTGTGGATCCAGCCCTCGACAGGCAGCCGGTCATCGCCGATGCGCGCCATGCGCTGCACCCCGAGAACAATGGCAATTGCCACCAGACTCTGCCAGTAGGCAGGATCATCCGCCAACTGCTCAATCATGGAAAGCAGGCTTATGCCCAGAATGACAAACCCGACCAGGGCATGCCATCTCTCCTTGAAAACCAGCCCGAGGACAAAGAAAAGCAGTCCTATGCCACTCCATGAGAGTGTCAATACCGCCTCCTCATGCACCAGCGATTCCATTCCCAAAACTCTGGCCGTAACCCAAAAAAACAATGCCACCCCCCCGCAGACAATAGAGATCTTGTGCACAGGAGCGGACAGTTCAAACTGCTCGTGCCGAATACGTATCCACAACTGGATAATGATTACACTGGCAATCACCACGAGGCTCTGCCAATACGCCTCACCCTGCATAAACTGCGCTATCAGGAACCCGCCCGCAGCCACCGCATAGGCCAAGGCATAATACAACAATTGAGTCTTGGGAGCCTTGCCTGACCTAAAACAGGCAAACAGTAAAATGGCAGCCACAGCAAAGGCAACCATGACCTTATAGGCATCAGGAACGGAGTGGTGAATCCAGAGTATGCCCAGCCCGGCAGCAGCCCACCGGCAAACAAGCTGGCACCAATGCGTTGCCTTCACGACCCATTCGGGAGCTAAAGCAACCCGCGCCAATGCGATTGAGGCAGCCCGAGCACTGAGGATCAATCCTGCAATCGGCGCCAGCGCCGGGAGAATGAGCATTTGCCCATCGCCGACATTACCTGAAAAAAGATCCAGTGAGAACAGACAGCCTATCCACAGGAACACCTGGCCGAGCACGGCAAGGAAAGGCGCCCTGGTAAGGGCCCCGTAGCCAATGAGGGAGAGCGCCAGTAACGGCCCAAGCCACAACCACTGCTGTTGCAGGTCCCGGCCAAAGCAAAGCCATTTCAGTAATTGAATAATGAGCCCTGCCGAGAAGATCCCCTCCAGCCACAGCGGTGTTGCGCGCACCGCATCGCGATTGATCCCTTCGGTGAAACGGTCCCGCTGCCAACGCCACCAGTGAATCAATGCAAGGGTGGCAATCATTATCAGCAACAACGGCATGCTGAGTGTCTCTCCCGGTGCAGTGTCTATTAGGCAATAACCCAGCCCGAGCAGTGCCGGAGTCTGCCCGATCAGGACAAACTCCCTGACCCGGAGCAAATAAATCGATGCGGTCAACAGGAGGGTCGCACCGATCAGGATGACCGGCAGCATATCCCCTCCCGAACCTGATGAGAGCAAGGCAAGCTGGCCAACGGCCAAAGCCAGGCACGTGAAGTAACTCACAATGGGACGCAGGATGCCCTCATTGTCCTTCTCAAGCCGATGATGGGATAACCACCCGGCAAACAGGAGGAATGAGGCAATAGCAAGGCAGCCCTTAAGGTAATCGGCACTGTTTACATCGATATCATAAATGCCGAACCCGCAGGCAATCGCAGCCACCGCGATGGCTGCAAACTTCAGGATCCTGTTGTCCCGGCGAATTGCCATGAACAGGAGAACCACGGTCTCCGCTGCCAGGATGGGCCCCTTGATGGATTCAGATAACTGGGTGGTCATTAGCCCCAGGGTCACCAGAGTCAGCCCCTGGGTCAGGAAGGACTTGCACGAGAGCACCTGGTCACCAATCACGCGCCGGGCAGCCAATGCACCCCCAAGGAGCAGGATCCCGAAGGACAGGGGTAATATCCAGAACTGTTGCGGGTGATCACGCAACACATCCCAGGTCAACAAACCGAACAGCGCCGCATTGTTGGCGGTAAGGAAAGCCGCACGCTTGTGGTCATTGAAGGCATCGTGCCGAGACAGGAACACCGCCGCGCTGTAGATGATCCAGAGAGATGCCGCAAAGAGCAACACGATTGCAAGCGGTGCCGGGTCCTCCACGCGAATCCGCCAGAGGGCAAAGCCGGCATAGGCTGCCGACATGCTCAACAGTGGCATCTTCACCCAGCGGTTGCGCAGCATGAAGGCAACCGCAATCACGGCAAGGATGACATTGGAAGCAAGGATGACCCAGTGCGAAACTCCCCCGGAATCGACATGAATCAAAGGCACATAGGTTGCGTAATAGGAGGCACCGACTGCAAAAAGTGCCACCGTCTCGCTTCGTAACCGATTGGCTACCCATGCCATGAACCCTCCCCAGGCAAGCAGCAGCATCAGGACCACGGTGGGATCAGAAATCACCTTAACCGGCTCAAAGATATGCGCTGCATAGGTGGTGAAGTAGACTCCGGAAAAACCCCCTGCGACCAGCACCTGGCCATAATTGCGCAGCGACTCCCTGGTATGCTGCAACCAAAAACCGATTCCTCCCAGCAATCCGCTGAGCAGGTAAAGCCCGCTGACCTTGACCGCAGGTGGTAGATCAAAGAAAAAATCGCGCTTGTAGAAAGCAAGGATTCCCGCTCCGGTCAAAAGCAGTAGGACCCCGATCCGCACAAACCAGTAGGTTCCCAACTGCATCTCGATCGATTCGGAGGCAGGCTTTACCACCTCTCGCTGCCTCCTCACAGCCGCACTCGCAGCCGGCTTCAATGCGCTCTTTACGGAGGTAGAGGGTAACGGTTCCTGAGAATCCCTGCCTGGAATGGCTTCCTTAACAGTAATGGCTTTCTCATCCGTTTCCTCGGTAAGCAATATCCCCTCGGCAACCTCCAGTGCGGCATCCTGATCCGCTTGGGCAGACTGAGTCCACCTTAATGCCAGCTGCTCGCGCTCCCTGACCCACAGGGTGAAAGCCCTTGAACCAAAATAGGCAATCTGCTCCCGGGTTGGCAGGAAAACTTCAGGGGGATCAGGCACTTGAACCTCACTTTCGTCCCGCTTGGGGCGTAAATCAGTGACCTGGGACCGCCCCTGCCCTGCATCATTTCCAGAAAGGGGTGGAGTCGGCACCACGGATGTTGCAGGGGAAACACCCTGTGCAATATGCTGGGCGGCTTCAGCCTCACGCATCGCTTCCTCTGCCTTAGCCAGCGCTTCCCCTGCCTTCAGTCGTGCTTCCTCTGCCTCGAAGCGCGCCTCACGCAGCGCTGTCTTTGCCTTGGTGGCATTTGACTCCGATCTAATCAAATAGACAACCAATAACCCAATCGCCAATACGCTTAATAAATCCATTGCACTTCTTGGTAGGACTTTCTCCCCAATGCCACGATGACATCTTAATAAACAAATATAAATCTACAAAATACATTATTTAAATCAAACTATTGATATAGTTAATGATATAGAAAGCATCAGGGCATCAGAAAGTGTTCCCGAAAGAAGGACGCAATGATCACCCCTCACGCGCAGATCATTCGCCCGCTCTCCGGGGCGATCAGCTCAGGATATCCTGCACAACCCGGCCGTGTACATCGGTGAGACGGAAGTAGCGTCCCTGGTAACGGTAGGTCAACCTCTCGTGGTTGATGCCAAGCTGGTTGAGGATGGTCGCCTGCAGGTCATGCACGTGCACGGGGTTCTCCGCGACATTGACACTGTAGTCGTCAGTCTTGCCGTAACTCATGCCGCCACGGATCCCGCCGCCTGCAACCCAGTAGGTGAAGCAGTTCGGGTGATGATCACGACCATAGCTCTGCTTGGTGAGCTTTCCCTGGCAATAGATGGTCCGCCCGAACTCACCGCCCCAAACCACCAGTGTGTCATCAAGCATGCCGCGCTGCTTGAGGTCACGCAGCAGGGCGGCCGTCGGCTGGTCGGTATCCCGGCACTGGGCCGCCACCTGCTTCGGGGCATTGCCGTGGGCATCCCAGCCGCGGTGATAGAGCTGGATGAAGCGCACCCCGCGCTCGGCCAGCCGGCGGGCCAACAGACAGTTGTAGGCATACTTTCCAACCTTGGTGGCCTCCGGCCCGTAGAGGTCAAGCACACTCTTTGGCTCGTCCTTGAAATCAATCAGCTCAGGCACACTCATCTGCATGCGAAAGGCAAGCTCATACTGGGCGATGCGGGTGGCAATTGCCGGGTCATTGAAGCGAGTGGACTGCGCGCTGTTCATTTTCCCGAGCGCATCCAGCATACGGCGCCGCTGGTCACGACTGACCCCGGCCGGGTTATACAGGTCAAGGATCGGGTTACCCTGTCCGCGAAACTTAACACCCTGGAAACGACCCGGGAGAAAGCCTGCTCCCCAAAGGCGATCATAGAGCGGTTGACCGCCCTTGCCGGTCCCGTTGGAGGTCAGTGCCACGAAGGCCGGCAGGTCGGAATTGGAACTGCCCAGCCCGTAGCTGACCCAGGACCCCATGCTCGGCCGCCCGGGAATGACCGAGCCTGTCTGGAAGAGCATCGCACCGGGATCATGGTTGATTGCCTCGGTATACATGCTCTTGATCACGCACACCTCATCCATCATGCCGGCAAGATGTGGCATGGCATCGCTCAACCAGGTGCCTGATTGGCCGTGTCTGGCAAACTTGAAGGTGCTCGGGGCAAGCGGGAAAGACTTCTGGCCGGAAGTCATGGTGGTTTTGCGCTCGGCCGGGTAGATCGACTCGGGAACCTCCTCGCCGAACTTCTCGGCAAGGTGTGGTTTGTAGTCGTAAAGGTCCATCTGTGAGGGACCGCCGGACTGAAAGAGGTAAATGACCCGCTTGGCCTTCGGCGCGAAGTGCGGCAGCCCGGAATGCAGTTCCTGCCCTACTGTTGCCTGCCCGCGGGCATTAAGGAGCGTTCCCAGTGCCACAGAGCCAAGTCCCATGGTACTCTTCCCGAGGAAAGCGCGCCGGGTTTGCCCTGTCAAAAATTCGGTAGCCGGGTTCATGTCAGTCCTGTGTCATGGCCTCATCCAGGTTGAGGATCGTGTTGGCCACCATGGTGTAGGAGGCAAGCTCGACCGGCAATAAATTTGCGTCAGCCTTCTTTTCCCCGACCCTCAGCAGTTGACCTGCCGCCTGTGGGCGCTTGTTGAAATCCTGCTGATAAAATTCAAGGTCGAGCAACAATTGTTCCAGCTCTCCGGCAACAGGAACCCGGCTAGTCACCATACGAAAGACACGCGAAATTCGTTGCTCATGCGTTAATCCCTCAATGTTCAGCACACGTTCAGCTAGGAAGCGGGCAGCCTCAACGAATGCCACATTGTTCATCATGGTCAGGGCTTGTAGCGGGGTGATGGTCTGGTCATTGCGCACGATGCATATTTCACGGGCAGCCGCATTGAGCGTCATCATGGTGGGTGGCGGCAGGGTGCGGCGCCAATAGGTATACATGCTGCGGCGATAGAGTTTTTCACCCTTGTCCTGCTTATACCTGGCGTTTGAAATGCTGCTCCATATTCCCGGCGGCATGTAGGGCTTCACTGATGGACCACCAATCTTCTCCACCATCAAGCCACTGGTGAAAAGTGCCGTGTCTCGAATTGCGTAGGGAGAGAGCCGCTTGCGCGGACCCCGCCCGAGTAAGCGGTTCTCGGGATCAACTTCCTGCAGGGCTGGAGTGACAATCGAGGCCTGCCGATAAGTGGCACTGGTGACAATGAGACGGTGCATCTCCTTCACATTCCAGTCCCGGCGGATGAACTCGAGGGACAACCAGTCGAGAAGGGCAGGATGACTGGGTAATTCCCCCTGCACTCCAAAGTTCTCGCTGGTCTTGACCAGCCCGGTTCCGAAATAATGCTGCCAGACCCGATTGATACTGACCCGTGAAGTGAGGGGATTCCCGGGGTTCATCAGCCAGCCGGCAAGTCCCAGTCGGTTGCGGGGCCACTGCTCCTGCCATTTCCCCAAGATGCCGGGTATAGCGGGCTGCAGTTTCTCGGACTTGTCAGGCTGATCGTATTGCCCGCGCACTAGGCGATAGGTATCACGCTTCCCGGGCCGCTCATGCATGACCATCACGGTGTCCGGAGCCCCTGCCTGAGGGCGCGGGACAGAGGTCTGCACCACCTTAATCTTCATCGGATCAGGCGCGACAAACCTCGCCTCCTCCTCCGAGAGCTCAGGCCAGCTTTTCGGAACCTTGATAAATGGCGGACTATTGCCATTGTTCGGCCCGAGCCCGGCCTCATCCACATTATTAAAGAAAGCGAACAGACGGTAAAAATCCTTCTGCTTAATGGGGTCATACTTGTGGTCATGACACCGGGAACAGGTGAGGGTGAGGCCGAGGAACATGGTGCCCATGGTCTCGACCCGGTCCGCCACATACTCGACAATCCACTCGTCTGGAATCGATCCCCCCTCCGAGTTAATGCGGTGGTTACGGTTGAACCCGGTCGCGACCTGGGTGAAAAAATTGCGGTCCGGCAAAAGGTCACCGGCCATCTGCTCGGTCACAAAACGATCAAAGGGCATATTGTCGTTCAAGGCACGCACCAGCCAGTCACGCCAAACCCACATGTAGCGCAGCCGGTCATTCTGGTAGCCGTCGGTATCGGCATAACGGGAAGCCTCCATCCAGTCCAGGGCCATGTGCTCACCATAACGTGAGGAGGCCAGCAGACGGTCCACTGCCTTTTCGTAGGCATCCGGGGCATCATCCCCGAGGAAGGCATCCAGTTCCCCGATGGTCGGAGGCAAGCCGGTCAAATCCAGGGTGAGTCGCCGCAGCAAAGTAACCTTGTCCGCCATGGCTGAGGGCTGCAAACCCTCCCTCTCAAGTTTTGCCAATACGAAATGGTCAATGCCGTTGAGGGGCCACTTGCTTTTTTTGACCTGTGGGACAGCCGGTGTCTGCGGTGCCACAAACGCCCAGTGCCGGTCATCCTCGGGCCAGTCCGCTCCACCCTTCACCCATGCCACAAGTTTTTCCCGGTCTTCAGGCTTGAGCACACGGTTGGAATCCGGTGGCGGCATGCGCACCTCGGGATCATCACTGGTCAGCCGCTTGAGTAACTCGCCATCGGTAAGAACACCTGAACCCATGGCACTCTTGCGATCATCGAGTCGCAGCTTTGCCTTGCGGGCTGAGGCGTCCGGCCCGTGGCAATTGTAACAGGCATCCGATAATACCGGGCGGATATCCCCGGCAAACCCCGGATCCGCTGCCCCGACATGCATGCCGAGAAGCATAAAAGCTGGGATGAGGATGCTGCGCAGTATCATGGAACTGAAGGGAAAAATATAGCCTGTTAACCCGGATAAGTCATTAAAATGAAGCACCCGTGTCCTATTTGGGAACAACCGCGCGGGCAGCCCGGTCGCCGACCTCAAAATAACCGAGCGGGTTCCCTGATTTCCCGTCGGCAATCATCCACACCGCACCGGGACGGGTAATCTGCCGGTAACTCTTCCCCGGGCCGATCAAGGCGTAGGGCTTCCTTCCACCGGAGCGATCCATCCAGAAGAGCTGCACCCCACGCTCTCCCCGGTTGACAAAAACCACGTCAAAGGTGCCGCCATCCGGTTTTGATGGCGGAGGCATGGCGCTCCCTTTAAGCGGTCGCCACCCAAGGGCCGGAAGTGAGGCGACCTTTGGTTCCACCGCCTTGGCAAATTTCGTGGGAGCCAGGGAGCGCAGACGCCTAAGGGTAACCTGATGCTCTTTTTTTTCGGCAAGATTGTGCCATTCATAGGGATCGGATTGCACGTCATAGAGCTCTTCGCCGCCACCGGCATAGCGGATGTAGCGCCATCGATTATCGCTCAGTCCAAAACTCCCCGCCTGCCCGAGATGAGTAAGCGCGACATGCGGCCAATTTGCGCCTGGGTCGGCAAGCAGCGGCACGAGACTGGGTCCATCGTGTCTCCTCTGATGCGGCAGCCCGCATAACTGCAAAAGGGTTGGTGCCAGGCTGAGCAGGCTGACCGGTCGTGAACATTTCGCCGGGAGGGTTCCCTCCTGCAGTTCTGGAACCCCCTTGGGAACACGCAGGATCAGGGGCACTCGGCTGCATGCCCGCCAGGCGGTAAACTTCTGCCAGTGCTCTTTTTCCCCGAGGTGCCATCCATGGTCGGACCAGAGGGCAACGATGGTGTTATCGGCATGCGGTCCACTCTCCAGGGCATCAAGGACCCGACCCAGCATGGTGTCTGCAAAATAAATCGAGGCAAGGTAACCCTGGATGGCCTGTTTCCACTGCTTGTGGGCGCGGATGTGGGAGAAGTAGCGGTTGGGTCCACGCCTCTTTCCTTCAGGCGGCAAGTCATCGAGGTCATTTGCGCGGTAGCCTGGCGGCAATTGGATTTTATCGATCGGAAAAGCATCGAAATATTTCTTTGGAACAAACCAGGGTTCGTGCGGCCGGTAAATGCCGCAGGCCAAAAAGAACGGTTTATCCTGTTTCCTGGATAACTTCCCGCTGACCCACTGCGCAACCGAGTAATCCCCACCATATTCCTCGTCGGTGGCATCGAGTGCCCCCCAGTCCGTCTCGATGTATTGCCAGGGACCACCGCGAGGCAAACTCACCGGTCGCTTTTGGGGATAGAGCGTATGGGGAAAGGGGTTTTCCGTGTCCTTCGCAGGGAAATACTCATCCCAGGATCGGGCATCGATAAAGTAATGCAGCATCTTTCCCGAGCCACCCGACCAGTAACCGGCCCTGGAGAAGGTTTTCGGCAAGAGTTCCGCCTCCGGCAGCACCTCGCGCATCTTCTGCCCGTTTTCATAAAGACCGGACCGGTGCGGCGAAATACCGGTGAAGATGGCCGTGCGCGACGGGTTGCAGGCCGGGGCCGGACAGTGGGCATTGGTAAAGAGAATTCCCGAGGCCGCCAATCGGTCGAGGTTCGGTGTCCTTGCCTGCGGGTGTCCGCCCAGGCAGCCCACCCAGTCATTGAGATCATCGATTGCAATGAACAGCACGTTGGGACTCGTGGCCGCAGGAACCAACGGGGCAATCCCAAGAAGAAGGCACAGCAACGTATGAAAAAGTTTCATGAATTCAACTTGTCCTGAAGGCAATCGCCACCTGTTAGCTAGCAAACACTTATCAGGCAGGCACCTCACGAATTCCTCCAACTGCCTTACCCCGACAGTATTGGACAGAAAGGATTTACCGCAGGCAAGTCACTTAATCAATAAATCCTTTGTAATCATCGGGTTATTGTATTAGAAAATTCAACCACTTGTTGCATTATACTCAACTGCTCAGGTAATGAGATCAGGTGCAGAAATACATGAATTTAACTCTTACAGGTTGGCTGTTTGCATTGGCTGCACTTGGGATTCTTTTGTGGGCAAATTTTGATCTCAAGCGACGCTCCGCAGAGGGACGCCTTGTTGAGCGAATACAACAACTCATCTGCGCGGCTCACTTTCTGGCAGTTATCGCCTGGATCGAACGCGCACGGCTCGGGATATCAGCGCCGGAAATAGGATCTTCCCCGACCCTGCTTGGTTACCTGTTTGAGTTCCTCGCTGTTGCCGTGGCTCTCATAATGATCATACTTTGCGTTAAACTTAACGCAGGAATCCAATGGAAGAACTTCTTCAGCGTCTACGCAGGAATTGCCCTGGGTTACGCGGTGCTCTTTGGCGGCATTTCACTGGTGTTCTCAAAACATCTTGGCTTTGAGCCGACGGTGGAAAAACTGCTCTCAAAAGGAAAAACAATAACTGAACTCGTAGAATAATATAAACAATGAAACTCATACTAATCGCTATCCTTGTCGCTGGAGTCACGGTTTTCACCTGGTCCTCATGCTCCTCAGAAAAGGGAAAAGCCTCCGTTGAAGTCATGAAAAAGAGGATGGAGGACAAGCTGGTTGAGCTTGTCGGCAAGGGAGAAGTGGCATTGCAGATGCACCGGACCCGGCACGCCAA
>Ga0315316_10001583_pt1 | contig 16089 bp, 14 predicted proteins | sample M160m3416metaG_FD_203702 | JGI IMG/M metagenome (GOLD analysis project Ga0315316, IMG submission 203702) | Ammonia-oxidizing marine archaeal communities from Monterey Bay, California, United States - M1 60m 3416 | ecosystem: Environmental > Aquatic > Marine > Intertidal zone | place: USA...
ACGGTATGAGGCTGTGATTCCAGATGAGATTCTAGTTCACAATCTTGAACATGGCGGAATTGGTTTTCACTACGACTGTGAAGACGAATGTCCAGAAATCGTGGCTGGTCTCGACGACTTAATACCGCGAAACCCTTCGCAATACATCATGTCTCCCTATCCTGGTTTGCCAAGCAAGATCGCTATCACAGCATGGCGCCACCACATCTACCTCGATAAAGTCGACGTCGACGAAATCCTTAAATTCATTGAGGAATATCAGGATCGAGCACCTGAGCAGGTTTACCAGAACCCGTATTAAGATTGATTACTCGACTTGTCAAATTCTATTCCAGTCAGCAATGAACGAAAGAAAGCCTAAAAGCAAAGAATGTTTCTCGCAAAGGTTCATGTATCGCTAAAGTCAACCGTCAACGACCCGCAAGGTCTGACGATCGCACGTGCTCTGGGTCGTCTGGGCTTCGATTCTGTCGATTCGTTGCGGGCTGGTAAGTACTTCGAAGTAAAGCTCGAAGGCAACGATAAGGCAGCAGCGGAATCCGACGTAAAGTCAATGTGCGAAAAACTGCTGGCCAACCCGGTTATTGAGACGTTCAAATACGAATTGGAAGTCGTATAGGTACTTCCAATTTGCCAGCACACACTGTTAATCGGTCAGCGTGCCCTTGGTGCTTGGAATCCCGTCAGAATTGCGTTCGTCGATTCGTGAAGCATCGCGTAACGCTCGTGCAAATGCCTTGAACGAAGACTCTATCACGTGGTGTTCGTTCTTCCCTGACAGCACTCGGATATGCAGGCAGAACCGACCCTCGACGGCCATAGCCTCGAAGAAGTGACGAGCCATATCGGCTGGAAACTCTCCGACATTATTATTTGAGCCCATATCGATTACTGCGTAGCCGCGACCCGAAAGATCGAGGACTGCGTGCGTCAACGCCTCGTCCAGTGGACAAGTTCGATCTGCCATACGCACGATGCCCTTGCGATCACCAAGTGCTTGGTCGATTGCTCTACCTAGAACAATCGCTGTATCCTCGACTGTGTGGTGAGACCCTGTTTCGAGGTCGCCGTTGGCTTCCACTTTGAGGTCGATCAAACCGTGTCGAGCGACTTGACTCAACATGTGCTTTAAGAAGCCGACAGGACTATTCAGTTCAACTTGACCAGTTCCATCGAGGTTTATGGTAACGGCGATTTTGCTTTCGCCAGTCTCGCGAACGATAGTTGCTACGCGATCGTCTTTTTCTGACATGCCTGAACCCTTGACTCACAAATGTGCGTAACAAACAAAAAGCTGATTGAACGCTATCAACGATACTAACTGGCAGCTATCAAACTAAACAATGCTTCTGAGTGCGCCGATTAGCCGGTCTGTCTGCTCACGAGTACCTGCGCTGATGCGCAAAGAGTCTTTAAGAACACTTTGTGGGAATCGACGAACGAAGATTCCATTCTTGGCTAGTCCGAAATACGCTTCTTCCGCTGTATGTCGTTCGAACCGGCACAATAAGAAGTTGCCCTTAGACGGATAGTAGGAAATACCATCCAAGCTATCAATAAGTGCTTCTAATCGCACACGTTGTTCCACAAGGCTTGCAGCACGTCTTAGTAATTCACACCGGTGCTTTAAAGCTGCAAGTACCGCAGCTTCACCCGCTATGTTGATGTTGTACGGCTGTTTGATGTCCATTAGGTGGCCGATCAAGACTTCTGAAGCTATCGCATAGCCGACTCGAAGACCTGCAATACCTGCCCATTTACTGAACGAACGCAGAATTACTAAGTTTTCGTACTCTTCGAGCAAGTGTGAAAGAGAGCTTTGTGCGAACTCGTAGTAGGTCTCATCAACACACACGACGATGCCAGTTTCGAGCAACGCACGAGCATCCGACTCAGTAAGTAGATTCCCAGTTGGATTGTTAGGCGATGCAAGAAACACGATTCTAGCCTGATCGTCGATAGCTTCCAGCATTTCAGGAATATCGATATCCCAAGTTTCATTTCGAGGAACCGAAACGATTTCAGCATCAGCTAGTCGAGCAGAGAATGCATACATCCCAAACGTCGGTTCACAATCAATCACCTTTTGACCAGGTTCGACGAACAATCGCATCAAAAGGTCGATGATTTCATCACCACCAGCCCCTGCAATGATCCGTTCTGCAGGTTGTCCTGTGTACTCACTCAACGCTGCTCTCAAAATTCGCTGCTGTGTATCAGGGTATAAGTGCAAATCAAGCGTGGCGAGAGCCTCAGAGACCTTGTCGTAAGCACCGTAAGGGTTCTCATTGGCATTTAGCCGAATAACGTCTTCCGGTTTGATACCAGCCTGGCGAGCGAGTTCGGCCGAGGGGTCTACACCGTGGTAGGTCGCTATCTTGGCCATGTGTGGCCGCATGAGTTTTTCGAGTTGTGACATTTTGCGTGATTCTGAAGTTTTCGAAGATTATTCGCCGATGATGTGTCGACGTCGGTATTCCGATGCTGCGGCGTGTCCATGCAACCCTTCGAGTTTGGCAAGGAGTTCAGCATCTTTAGACAACTTCAAGAAAGTATCATCATCGAATGTTAAAACGGGCGTAATTCGTACGAAATTTCGCACCGATAATGCCGATGAGAACTTAGCTGTCCCCGCAGTTGGCATAACGTGAGATGGTCCGGCAACGTAGTCGGCCATTACTTCTGCCGACCACTCGCCAACGAATAATCCGCCAGCGCTTTTTACTTTGTCTACAAGATCGTTAGCATCCTCAGTGAGAATGCATAAGTGCTCCGGCGCCGCAGCATTCGCCACGGCAATCGCTTCTATCGTGTTGTCCACTACAACAGCGACTCCACGATTTATGAACGCCTCCCTCGCAATGCTTTCTCTTGGAAGATCTTCAAGCTGGCGTTCTATCTCAGCTTCTGTCTTCTCGATAATCTCATTTGACACCCCGACCAGAATCGGCATCGCAACAGTGTCATGTTCGGCCTGAGCGATCAAATCGGATGCTGTGAACCTAGGATCAGCTGAGTCGTCAGCGATAACTAGAGTTTCGGTCGGACCATATAAGCCGTCGATGCCGACGTCGCCGAACACGAGTTTTTTTGCTGCCGTTACCCATGCACTCCCCGGCCCACAAATAAGATCCACCGACGGTATGGTTTCAGTTCCGTATGCCATTGCTGCAATAGCCTGAGCGCCACCGAGTTTAAAAATACGTGACGCACCAGCAATTTTCGCTGCGGCTAAAACTGCAGGGTGAGGCATTAAATCAGCAGGAGCTGGAGTAACGACGATGATCTCTTCAACCCCTGCAACCTTGGCGGGAACTACCGTCATTATTACGGTCGAAGCTAATGGAGCAGTGCCAGCCGGTACATATGCTGCGACAGAATCGAGAGCGGTCACTCGTTCGCCGAATGTACCGGCTCCATTGGTCCAGCTTTTTGGAAGACCGTTGCTCTGGAACTTTTGTACTCGGTCGGCAGCAAGTTCCAGTGCCTTGATTGAAGCAGGATCTAGATTATTAAATGCTGTGTCGATCTCAGACTGGGGCACTTCAAACGTGAGAGGCGAAGAGCCGTCCAATGCCGTATTTATGCGAACAAGACCGGCGTCACCTTCGTTTCGGACAATGTCGATAATCCGTGAAGCAAACTCGATGGGAGAAACTTTATCCGGGAATAATCCGCGCCCATCCGACAAAACTGCCTGAGTAGGCATATTTCGTTCACGCTTGAAGTAGTCGATTCCGGCCGTGGCTCCGATGACTCGTTTCACGGTTATTCACCCGATTCTTTGAACGGCTTCAGGTTTTCAACTAGACGGTCGTACGTCTCGCATCGTTCACGGTAGACGTACTGAACGTCATTTGCAGCAATACCTATACCACCGAGATCGCGGAAGTGACTCACAACGTCGGGTAGGTCTGATTTACGAACTAGAACTTGAACTGTGAACCAATTGTTCTGCTTGCCTGTGTGCACAGCCGAAACAGTTAAACCATCTAGTCGACTAAGCTCTGGACGGTGCGTTACCTGTCGTGCAACTTCATCTTCAGATTCGCCTTGAATATCGCCCGTTACCCGCTGGTATTTCTTAGCACGTTGGCTTGCCTCAATCTTTTCGATAATTTGGCGAGCTTGTGTGAGTTTTTCCTGGTCATTTGCCAAAGCACGACCGTTAGCAACGATCACTGACTGCGATTCGATCACAGTACCGTCGACCAAAATACGTAGTCCGTTCTCACGTAGGGTCGTGCCTGTCGCCGTGATATCAGCAATAACGTCGGCATATCCCATTACCGGAGCCGCTTCGAGCCCGCCTGAGACGTGAACCATTGAAACGTAGTTGACCCCGTTCTCGTTCAAGAAACGTTTCACGAGGCGTTCGTATTTGCATGCGATACGTAGATCGCGCCCCTTGGCTCGGAATTCCAGAGCGATATCAGCAAGATCAGCCATGCTGGTCACATCGAGCCACGGATCAGGAACTGCGATCACTAGTTTTGAATCACCGAATCCGAGCCCATCGTGTAACAACACAGTATCACCACGTTCGAGACGTGATTCGTAGTAACGGTCGAGCCCGACAACACCAATGTCGGCACTTCCGCCGTCAATCTCGATCGTAATATCCGACTGTCGCTGGAAAAGTACATCGACACCTGGCAAAGATGGGATGTCAGCTGTGTAACGTCGAGAATTGGCGCGCCTTACTGATAGTCCGCACTCGTCCAATAATTTCGAAGTGCCGTCGTATAAAGCTCCGCTAGATGGCAGGGCAAAACGCAGATTGCTCATTACGCCCCCCTACCCTTCGCTAGATTCATTTGAATTTTGAAAATCGATGGCGGATCGCTTTCCGCTGCCTCGAAGTTGTTTGGCTTTAGCCACCGCGGCAGCAACTGATCCTTCTGAAACACATGAAACCATCGTGGTCTTTTGGGAATTATCGTGACTAGGCCCAACCGCAGCTATCACGGAGTCAAGGTTGTACGCGAACCCGAGTGAAGGTACATCGCGGTCATAACCGAGCGCCCGGGTGAGGCCGTCGTATCGGCCTCCGCCACCAAGCGTCTCCGACTGATCGTCTTGCAGATAAATATCGAAGAGCATCCCTGTGTAGTAGGCAATGCCCCGAGCCATTCCGAAGTCGATGCTCAAACGGTCGCTTGAGACGCCCTCGATTTTCGCCGACTCAAGAACTTCGCCTAAATTCGAAATCAATTCGGCAGATACTCCAGCGGAAGAAAGAACAGCTTCCCCTTGTTCGAGGGCGCTCACAGCTGGACCATTAACCTGTGAAAGTTTTGTCAGCATCTTCAGCGCTCTCTTGAAGTCTTCGGGATTATCGATTTGTGACATCTTACGCGAGAGTCTTGCAACAATCTCAGCTGGTGTTCGGGCTCCGGTGTTCTTACCGAATTGGACGCCCATACCTTCAGACAAAACTTGCTCAATCGTCGAAGCGATGCGTTCCCGATCTGCCGCTGCTTGGGCATCATCGACTACCGATTCGGTGATAAATCCGAGCCTCGTCGCTTTGAGAGACACCGCTGCGAATTCACCATTCTTTAGTTTGCCTATGTTGTTGATCAGAAATAACTTGGCTCGTTCCGAAAGGTTGAACTCGGATAGAGCATCGACTAAAACACCAACGTGCCCGACAACTACGCGCCCGCCAGTAATACCTAGCGTTTCAAGGCCTTCTAGGGCCATCGCGATAATTTCTCCATCGGCTGAAGGAGCGGTAGCCCCGATCATTTCAGCTCCGAGTTGTGTGAACTGCCGAGTTTTGTCGCCGTCCTCATCTTCCGGGCTGGCATATCGGAAAACAGGACCGTCATACATAATCCGAATCTGACCTTTGCTCGGACTAGTATTAGCGACCTGTCTTAGTATTGCTGAGGTAAATTCAGGTCTTAGACTGACTTCTAGTCCGCTAGGCTCCGAGAATCCGTAGAGTCTCGATGACAGAGCTCCACCAGATTTACGAATGTATAGTTCCGTTTGCTCGAGGATCGGAGTCTCGGAACGGTCGTAACCGCGTAGACCGAATACTCCGCGCAAAGCCGTAATCACAGCGTCACGCTTTGCCAGCGCAGTCGAACCCATGTCTTGCATATTGGGGAGCCGGCGAATGGGCTCGAATTGAGAAGTCATCGTGCTATCAATTATGAGCCATTTCTCTGCCGAATTTCGACTCAGAGCAGCTAATTCTAATCGAGTTTGGTTAAACTGACCCACCACTAAGACCGTGAACCGTGTAATGATACAAAAAGCCAATTATGGAATATTCGAGTGGTCGGATCGACTCAATATCTCGACCAAGAACCAAGATAAGTGATGAAAGCAATTGAACGAATCTGCTCAGAAATATCGAATGACCTCATAGGCAAAACCGCACACATCAATGTAATTTATGCCAGCGCACTTGAACCTGCGGGCATTCTGAGATAGTGGGTTGCCCGTAATCTAAATTGGACCGAACTATTCAGAACCTAATTTCACGTGTTTTTTGAGTGCACACACCGGCCCCGGCTTTTAGGAGTATCTCGCTGGGCTGAATAGCCAATCGGCGAATCCTAGCAAAAACCTAGAATCCCCATACTCGAGCAGCCGTCTTACCTAGTACCCAGTCGATATCGTTGTCCTTAGCAAATACCGGATGACTACGAACACCTTCAAGACAGTTCCCGTAGCCCTCACGACCTGCACTAGGTGGGTAGTCACTTCCCCACATCATGCGATCTACTCCAAACGCTTCATATGCCATTTCGAAGAGAGGCGGAATATCATCGAAGCGGAAGTCAGGCAGTAAAATCGGTGGTCGAGGAGTAATTTCACCCAATCCTGGAACCTTAATTGTCGTATTTGGGCGCTGGGCGCATTCAAGTGCTGATTCAAAGTCGGTGTAGGGAGCGTCAGTAATGCCTACACCTGCCAAGTGCTCAATCACGATTTGAGTGTCTGGGCAATCATCAATGATCTTCTTGAAACTATCGCTGGCAAACCGCTTGTCATCACCAATGGAACTGATCACCAAGCCCAAAGACCCTGCTTTCCGCCAGATATCCGTCACGTCAGGTAACGCATTGAATGCACCGTCTGGCGCAATTCTTACACCTGAAGCGCCCTGCTCCGCCAATGTTTCAAGGGTTCCGAGAGGATCGGGATCTGCCGGGTCGACCAATACGACCACCTTGAAACGACCGCCGCGTTTCGTAGCTTCGTTGAACAAGTAGTCGTTGTCGTAGGTGCCACCGTGCTGAATCAGAACGGCACCATCGACACCCGCCTGGTTCATTTCGAACTCAAGAGATTCAATAGGAAGGAACCAGTTTTCGCCTGCATGGCAATGGGTGTCTATGATCATGCGATAGTTCGTTTTGCGTTATTGATGTCGTGATTGTTGATGAAAGTGAATCACCAGATTAAGTTGCGATTTCCATTCCCGATGTACCGACGCCTGAACCTTCGGAAAGCACAAGAGTGTCGATTTCCTTACGGAGATCATCTGACATCTCCCAGTCGCCGCCAAGATTCTCAATAGCGTTATTCGGGGTTACTGATCCGGCGAGCGCAACGCTTATTGCATCGTTGGCAAGCACCCAAGCAATTGCTAGCTGAGGAATCGTCTTGCCGTGATCGCCCGCGATGACCTTCAGTTTCTCAACTACAGCGACGTTGGCGGCCAAATTCTCAGGTCCCCAAGAATTGATTCCGAAGTTGGCTCCACTGCGACGCCAGTCGTCGTCACCGAACGTCGTGTCGGCATTCCATGCGCCTGTGAGTAAACCGTGGGCCAGTGATCCATAAGCCATGATTCCCATGCCGTTTTTCTTCACAAATGGTATGACGTCGGCTTCAGGTCGACGGTCGAAAATGTGGTAGCCGATTTGGTTTGTGATGATCGGACTTGTCTCTCGACTTTCAGCCATCATTTCAACCGAAAAGTTGGAAACGCCAGTATGGCGGATTTTTCCAGCTTTCTTTGCCTGTTCAAGAGCTTCCATCGGTTCCGAGAACGCTCGATTGTGATCTGGCCAGTGGATCAAAAACAGGTCGATGTAGTCGGTCTGCAATCGCTTAAGACTTTCGTCGATAGATGCTAGCAGACGTTTAGGATCTGAGTCTGAAACGGTCGCCGCACGACGATCTGGATTATCTCTAACCCATTCACGTGCGCCCTTTGTGACGAGAACAACATCCGCGCGGATGCCTTTGAGCGCTTTGCCCATTAGCGTTTCACCGTATCCCCAACCGTAAACGGCCGCTGTGTCGAACAGAGTGATGCCGTTATCGTACGATGTTCGAGCTGCTGCAATAGCCTGGTCGTCGTCGAAATCGCCGTACATACCTCTACCCATCGGCCATCCGCCATAGCCGATAACTGAAGTTTCTAACCCTGAGTCTCCAAACATTCGCTTACGCATTGTCAATCCTGTCTTTTCTATTTTCTGTTTCACTAAATAAGTTTGCAGTCATACTGTGACCGTTGTTTCAACGGCAGGCTTTGTTGTCTAGTCAAATGTCACGTTACCGTCTGGGTCAACCCTATTCACTGTTCCAGAGCCAATGAAAGGGCCTGCCGTAATGGTCACCGAAACCGTCACTCCCGCTCCGATATTCAAAGCAGTGCCGTTTTCTCGGGCTTGCTTTATACCGCCATTGCCGAAGCTTGTGCAGGGCTCTAAGCCCGCGTTGTAACACCTTCCGTACCACGGATAACCGTATCCACCACCGAAGTTACGCCAATACCACAAGTATTTAAACGTCTCGACTGGATAGCTAACCGCCCAGCCAACGTTCATCTCTTCATTGAGCAGAGCGTACCAGCCCTCCGACATCTCAGTCATGTACGCCATGTCGAGTGAACGATCCTTTTTCGTTGGAATACGACTGAAGTCGAGAATAGATCCATCTTTGGTGTTCATTTTAGGCCAGTCGCCAATGAAATCAGGTTCTAGTTTAGAATTTGGATCGATGCTTTCAGGGTGGCTCAGTAGCTTAGATTCTGGAACGAATAATCTGGATTTATCTGAAAGAACCGGTGGTCCGATAGCGATGTGTTCTAGCCAAACGACATCTAGGTCTTCTTCACCTTCGTTGGTAACCGATTCTTCAACTTTCAAAATTGGCGAACCCGATACCAGCGTGAGAGTCTTTGTTACTTTCATCGGCATACGAACGCTCTTTGCACTGAATCTCACGCTTACCGATTGGGGGGTGTCTTCTACGACCAAGGTATCCCACGGAATCAAGTTCACATCACCGTGAATTCCGAAGTCGGCACCGTAAACCTGATCTGAATATCCACCGTGTGGAACAACTGTCTGCCAGCCACCCTCGTAGAAATCTAGCCAGATCGAACTTGGATCTCCCGTCGGAGGTACCGATTTGCTGGGATCACGAACACCCCAAGGAGTCTTCCACATGAAATCAGTATCGGTCGGCTTATGAACAAAGCTGTAGATATCAGCTCCCTTGTCCGCAAGTACCGTAATTCGCACAATTTCGTTCTCAAGAACAACAGTCTTCAGACTTCGATACGTCCAAGCATCTGAAATCCTACAACCCGTAGTTCGCTCGTCTTGATAGTGCAATCTGTGAAGCCCTTTTACGATCCTGGCTGAATTACGATTCGGTAAATATCTTTGTTCGGATCGAGCATTCTTTGGAACCCATCTTCCATAGCTCGACTCAACGGAACAATGTCAGATATGAGTGGTTTCACGTTGATACTGCCACTGTGAACCAATTCGACGGCAGCTTCGAGATCACCTGGTGATGTAGCCACCGATCCGATGACGGTAATTTCAGCCCCGACCACACTGTTGAAATTGACCTCAGGGGTCGTTGAGTAGATTCCTAGCAACAGTGTTTTACCACCTCGGCGCGTCCACTCAATCGCCATTCGAGGTGTTTCCTTCGCTCCAGCGGTTTCGGCAACGATGTCGGGTCCGATTCCACTCGTAAGTTCTAGTAATTTTGCCGCAGCCACTGCTTCGTCTCGGGAGTTTACGATTTCATCTGCACCAAGCTCCTTGGCAAGCTTCAAGCTTTGTTCTCTAACGTCGATTGCGATCACTCGTGCGCCGGCGGCTTTGAACGCTTGAACTGTGAGTAGACCGACCGTACCGCAGCCGAGCACTGCCACGTTATCTCCCGGTCGAACTCCTGAACGACGCACACCATGAACTGCCACTGTGGCTGGCTCAAGCAGCGGTCCTTCAACATTCGAAATGCTGTCGGGCATCGGCACTAATTTGTCTGCAGGCCAGATCATGAATTCAGCGAGACCACCGTCGGCCATGAATCCTGCAACTGCCATATTCGGACAAACGGCCTGCTGTCCTCTCATGCACCAAAAACAAGTCCCGCACGTAAGAACGGTGTTAATCGCAACTCGATCACCAACGGAGACGTTACCGACGCCCTCTCCGAGTTCTGCTACAGTTCCTGCTGTTTCATGCCCTAGAACAAGAGGGGTCTGCTGACCAGTCATCGGGTTTGGTGATCCGTGCTGTACCCACAATGGACCGTACTGCCATTCTTCGATATCCGTAGCGCAGATAGATGTTCCAGTGATACGTAATTTTACATCGCCGGGTCCTGGATTTGGCTCGGGGATGTCTTCGAGTCTTATGTCTTTGTTGTCGTGATAAACGATTGCTTGCATATGTGTGTCGATGGTTTTTACGTTAGTTGAATAGATTTCGACGAAATTCTACACGCACCACAATCGTCCGCAATCGCCCTTGCTGTGATGAATTTAACAACATATAAGTGCTACCATCTCGCCGCGAAGTCAAATCAGTCAGGCGCTAACTTCTGCTTTACTGGCAGCCCGTCGAGCCGTCACAACAGGTACCAACTAGGAGCATCAAATGCAACCCAGTCCGAAGATCACCAAAGTCTCGGTTACGACATACGAACACGAGCTTCAAAATGTTGGAAAGGACTACAACACGTTCAACATGGTTTACGAAGCTGGCTCCAAATTGAAGCAATCTGGAACAGTGCTCCAGATTCATACTGATCAAGGAATCGTCGGTGAATATCCTAATATTCGAAACGCTATCGGGGACCTTCAAACAGTCGCTGAATACCTAATAGGTAAAGACGCCCTGTCACGCGAGAAAATATACAACGACACTAAACGCGGGCTCCGACATGGAGCAATGCTAGGCGTTGGTGTGATCGATATAGCGCTTTGGGACATTGCTGGCAAGTTCTACGACGAGCCACTTTACCGTCTACTTGGCGGTGAGAAAAAGCCACTTCCAGCATATGCATCGACTCTTCATGGTGATGAGAACGGTGGGCTCGCAACCCCCCAAGATTTCGCTGATTTCGCCGAGCAGTGCTACGAAATGGGCTATCGATCATTCAAAGTCCATGGCTGGGGGCTCGCTGGGAGCAATATTCAACGTGAAGTCGATAACGTATTGAATCTCGGCAAGCAATTTGCAGGTAGACTCGATTTACTTATCGATCCTGCATGCGAGGTGAAAAACTTTGGCGACGCCCTACGGCTTGGGCGAGCATGTGATGAAGCGAACTTCTTCTGGTGGGAAGATCCGTACCAGGACGGTGGAGTATCGCAGTTTGCCCATCGCAAACTGCGACAAATGGTCAAAACACCAATCCTGCAGACCGAACACATTAGACTTCTAGAGCAGCATGTTGATTTCATCGTTGCCGATGGCACTGATTATGTACGCGCCGGCGCCCATGAAGATGGCGGCGTGACCGGTGCAATGAAAATCGCCCATGCTTCTGAAGGATTCGGGCTCGACGTTGAACTACACGGTCCTGGTCCTGTGCACCGCCACATCATGTCGTCGATTCGCAATACGAATTTCTTCGAACTAGGACTAGTTCATCCAAAGGTCAAAACCACTACAGCTCCGGTCTACCTCGGCTACAACGACGATCTTGACGGAATAGATAGCGACGGCAACGTTTTTGCTCCAGACGGGCCAGGAATTGGAGTGCCACTCGACTGGGACTGGATCCGAGCACATCAAACCGATACAGGCGTTCTCGCAGAAGCGTAGTCTCAAAATGTTCGCCAAGGAAAACATGCGGATATCACAGCAATTGTTCGGACTTTCCGACCGATCTTCGTTTCAATCATTGCCTAACCTGTTAGATAAATGTCACATCACCATCTGGAGAAATTCTTGAAACTCCAGTCGTGCTTTCGTACACAACAGCTTTCACCGTAGCGCTGCGAGTTTCACCTGGCTTGAAAATAATCGAAGTACGCTGATCGGATCCAGGCTCGGGAATTCCTGCGCTCAGGCTGGTAAATGGCTCAAGCCCAACGTTGTACGATCGCCCGTACCATGGGTAACCCGATCCACCACCGAACACTTGCCAATACCATAAGTATTTAAACGTATCTATTGGGTAGGCAAGGCCGAATCCAACACCTCGATCGGGATTAGTTACGGCGTACCAGCCTTCTTTTTGATTCTTGAAGACCGAATAATCTTCTACTCGATCCGACTTCGGAGGAAAGCTTGTCAAATCGACTTCATTCCCGTCGGGGTCGACAGCTGTTGGCCACTTGCCAACATGACCGTCCAGTAATCTATCTCCACCTCGTTCGGGTACGAAATGATCAGCTGATGCCATGTCTAGTCGGCAATTCGGCGTGACAAATGGATCACCCAAAGCGACGTGCTGACCCCACTGAGCTTCGGCATCTTCTTCAGCCTGATTAGTCAAGGTATCGGTTACTGTGAGTACAGGACTTTCAGCTTCGAGTGATACTATTTTTTCGATCCAAAATGGAGTGCGAACTGTACGTACTGTGAACTTCGCACTAACCTTTTCGGGCGAATCTTCAACGATGACTGCATCCCAAGGCATCAGCGTTGCTTCGGTGTGCTGGCCCAGATCTGCATTCGCGTAAGTCTGAGGAGGACCACCGGTAGGAGCAATCGTTTGCCATCCACCAATGTATGAATCGTGCCAAATATGATCGCCATTTCCCGTAGGAGGTGTCGATAAACTTTGGTTCCTTACCGACCAAGGCGTTCTCCACATGAATTCAGTGTCAGTCTTCTTGTGACTCAGCTCAAAAATATCAGCACCCTTGTCGGCGATTATCGAAACTCGCAACAACTCGTTTTCAAGAACAACTGTCCTTAAACCTCTATAGGTCCATGAATCGGATATTCGACAACCGTTAGTTCGTTCGTCTTGATAGTGCATAACAGTCCTTGATGTACCTGAGTAATGAGCCGCAGAGTAACACGATTGATCTTCTCACAACACTATTATTTTTTGAAAAAAAATATAACTGATGCAATGCATATGTGTGAGATGATCAACAGGAATCTTGACTGGATTCACCGTATGGGTATCGTCGGTATTTTCACTCCACAATCGATATTGTAGTTCTTGAAAACACCAAGTAATCTTTCCTCTCAAAATAGATTAAACGACTGTTGAACTCCGAGTTTACTGCAATTTGTCTATAGATCATGAGCAGAAGAACTAGTAGTTCTTCAACTGAAACGGTTCCCCTGATGACTGCTACAGCGGTTTTGCTAGTTCTAATAGCGTCCGTATGTCACGCTTCTTGGAACTTACTGGTTCGTAAATCTAATGTTCCTGAACTTACGAATTGGTTCATGGCGTTTCTAGGCGGCATCATGGCACTCCCGTTTGCCGTCTTTTACCTGCTGACCGAATCTATCTCCGCTACAGGCTGGGTGTTTATATTCGGAACGATAGTTCTTCACGTCGGATATTTTTTCACTCTTGGAAAAGCGTACAAGCATGGGGATCTATCTGTTGTTTACCCCGTCGCTCGAGGGCTAGGGCTCGTACTGATTCCTGTTTTTGGCATATTGGTTCTCAATGAATCTGTGTCGCTACAAGCAGCGACTGGAATATTGGCGATCTTTGTGGGTGTATTAGTGGTCGGGTCGTCTTCTGGGACTGGACTTCGAATATGGCTAAACCCTCGTTCATTTTTACAAGACCGCGGCGTGGCATTTGCGGTCGCGACGGGGTTATTAATCGCCAGTTATTCAAATTGGGATAAAAGAGGTGTCGAGTACGTCGAACCACTTCTATACATGTTCATGGTTCAACTAGGTGGATCTCTGGGAATTTTACCAATTCTTCGTAGGACATATTCCAATTCTGACTTCTCTAAAGAGCTAAAATCGGGATGGAAAATCGGAGTTTTCGGTGGTTTCCTTCAATTCACGTCCTATGGACTAGTACTGACCGCGTTCAAGTTCACTCCCGTTAGTTATGTAGGACCATTTCGAGAGTTGGCAATCGTGTTCGGAGTGGTCTTCGCCGCATTGATCCTCAAAGAATCGGTCGGTAAGTATCGAATAATTGGTGCCAGCGCGATTGGAATTGGTGCGCTGGTAGTCGCCCTGTCACCCTAGAAGACACGTTGCCATTAGTCGCTTCACGTCATTAGTTTATTGAAATTTAGACGTTCTGGAATCGATATAACCATTCTGTACAAATTGACGCTGGAGATTCTCACCCATACTATTGTTGCCTAGTTCTACTCCCTCACAGATTTTGATTTAAAGAAAAGAATCTCTGAGGTTGTCGGTGAATCAACGAGCTTCGGGTCAGGAGCTGCTGTTGTCACTCCCGGCCGGGCTGCCGGAAGTGATGCAAGCGACTCCTTCCGTTGAGAGGTCCAGTTTAGAAATTGACGAACGTCTATGCCCTGCGCTGCAAAGAGTGCGGTCGTGACTACCCACTAGAGCCGATCTATGTTTGCGACTTTTGTTTTGGTCCGTTAGAAGTCAACTATGACTACGACGTTATCGCTAAAAACATCAGCCGAGAATCGATCCAGGACGGTCCATTGACCATCTGGCGATACGACGAACTGTTGCCAGCTAGTAGAGATAACGCCGTTAACATTGGTGCTGGGATGACCCCACTGCTCAAAGCCGACAATCTCGGTAAAGAGCTTGGGCTCAATAATCTTTGGATCAAGAACGACTCAGCAAATCCGACTCACTCATTCAAGGATCGTGTCGTATCTGTCGCAGCGACTAAAGCTGTCGAATTCGATTTCGACACAATCGCATGCGCCTCTACCGGAAACCTTGCTGGTGCCACAGCTGCTCACGGAGCCAAGGCGGGAATGAACACAATGGTGTTTATCCCGGCCAATCTCGAAAAAGGGAAGATCCTCGGCGCAGCCATATTTGGATCAGTAGTTCTAGTAAAGGGTAACTACGACGACGTTAACCGCCTTTGCTCAGAGCTCGGTGATGACCGGCGGTGGGCGTTTGTGAATATAAACATGCGCCCGTTCTACTCAGAAGGCAGCAAGTCGATTGGTTACGAACTGGCTGAACAACTCGGTTGGCACGCGCCGAAGCATGTCGTCGTACCTGTAGCATCTGGCTCACTGTTTACAAAGGTCTACAAAGGTTTGCAAGAGTTCGCTCAGCTTGGCGTTATTGACAGTGCAGACACGAAAATGCACATTGCACAGCCATTCGGCTGCGCACCAGTTGCTAAGGCATTCATCGAAGGCTATGCTCACCCGAAACCTGTAGTTCCCGACACTATCGCCAAGTCTCTCGCTATTGGATCACCAGCCGACGGTATGTACAGCGTTGGTATTGCAAACAAAACCGGCGGATCTGGAACAATTGTTCCAGAAAGAGAAATTGCTGAAGGTATGAAGCTGCTGGCTGAAACTGAAGGTATCTTTACCGAAACTGCCGGTGGTGTTGTTATTTCAACTCTTCGACGACTTGCCCGTGAAGGCGTTATCGATCCTGATGAAGAAACTGTCGCACTTATCACCGGTACAGGTCTCAAAACCATCGAAGCAATCGCTGATTCTGTCAAGACTGTAACTATCGATCCGACGGCTCATTCGTTTGACGAAGCCGTAATGCCCGAAAACACAGGAGCGCTACGTTCATAATGCCTTTCCGAAGAGTCAAATTTACTTTTAAAACCGAGAGGATACAGAGCCCGGTGATTTACGAACTCGGTCACAAGTTTGATGTTGTAACAAATATTCGGCGTGCTGACATCGATTCCCAGAATGGCTGGGTTATCTTAGAGATCGAAGGCGCTGTA
>Ga0315316_10001585_pt1 | contig 16085 bp, 15 predicted proteins | sample M160m3416metaG_FD_203702 | JGI IMG/M metagenome (GOLD analysis project Ga0315316, IMG submission 203702) | Ammonia-oxidizing marine archaeal communities from Monterey Bay, California, United States - M1 60m 3416 | ecosystem: Environmental > Aquatic > Marine > Intertidal zone | place: USA...
TTGTTTTTCTACTACCAGTACCTCTACCAGTTGAGCGTGTTCTGCCTTTGGTAGATGCTTTTTTTGTTGTTGGAGTTGATGATAATTTTCTTTTTCCCGTACCACGACCAGTAGAAACACTACGATTACCTGCAGCTTTCTTTTTAGCCTCCTGATATTCTTTGTAAGAATCTCCAGAGAATGTTGATTTCTTACTAGTGTCAGTCTTTCTACGAGTTGTACCTCTACCACCAACACGGGTTACTTTTGCCATGGAAAATAGGCAAACTACAGTGTTTTAAAGTTGTTCATAATGATAACCTGAAATAATTAATGCAGAAAGTGGGTTTGAACCCACGAACTCCTAAGAAATAAGGATCTGAACCTTAGGCTAATGACCAGACTGGCTACTCTCGCATGAAAATTTTAAGTTTTTCAGAATAAGTTCGTTATTTGCAAAATATTGAAATGAGAGAGGAAATATTCAAATTTATGCCATTTTGGGAAGTTGTTTTAGATAAGGACAAAGAGATTCTGGGTAGATATAATCAGGAATACTTTTCTGAACAAAAAATTGGAGAGATTATTAAAAAAATATACGAGCAAGAAATTAAACAAGGCCACAATCTAACAATTAGATTGTCAAAAAATAACTAATCTAAATTTTGAAATTCATCTAATAGTGATTTTTGTTGTTTTGATAATTTTTTTGGGATTTCTACTACAATGTGTACAAATAGATCACCGCGTCTATTAGAATTTTGACTAGGTAGTCCTTGAGATTTAATTTTAAAAATTGAGTTTGGTTGAGTTCCAGATTCAATTTTCAATGTTTGTGTTTTTTCAAGTGTTTTAACATTAATTTCAGTACCTAAACTAACATCAATCATAGAAAGTTTTGCATCACAATATAGATCTATACCATCACGTCTAAAATAAGAATGTGGTTCAACACGTACACGTACAATTAGATCACCATTGTCACCATCAGGAACTGATTCACCTTCACCTTGAATAACATAATCACCATTGTCAATTCCTGATGGAAGATTAAATGAAAGATGTTTTGTTCCTTTAATTTTTCCACGTTGACATTTTTTACATGGATCTTTAATAATTTCACCCCGTCCTCGACATGTTCCACATGCTTGAGCAGTTTCTAGTAGGAAACCACCCATATTTTTTCTGACTCGAACTTGTCCACGACCATTACAATCTTTACAAGTTATTTTTGATGTTCCAGGTTTACATCCAGTACCACTACAATCAGGACAATCTACATATTTCTGGAGATCAAGTTCAATTTGTTTTCCATGTAATACATCTTCGAGAGAAATGTAACATTCATGTAAAAGATCATTTCCACGTGAACGACCGAATCCACTGCCTCCGCCAAATAGATTTTCAAAAACAGATCCAAATCCACCTCCTCCACGTCTTCCCTGACCGCTAAATAGATCATTGAAAATATCATTGAAGTTACCACCTGCACCTCTAAAGATATCTTCAGTAGAGTATCTTCCATCTACACCTTCATGTCCATGTTGATCATATAGTTCACGTTTTGATGAATCTGAAAGAACAGCATATGCTTCAGAAATTTCTTTAAAATGTTCTTGTGCATCAGGAGATTTATTTCTGTCAGGATGAAATTTTAAGGCTAATTTTCTATATTGAGATTTAATTTCATCAGGATTAGAAGATTTTGTGACTCCTAATACTTCATAATAATCACGTTTAGCACTCATGGATAATCTGCTTAATCAATTATTAATTAACTAACTCGATGAATTTTCTGATTTTTGTTCAGAATTAGCGTCAGACTGTTGTTCTCCAGACTGTTGTTCTCCAGACTGTTGTTCTCCAGACTGTTGTTCTCCAGACTGTTGTTCTCCAGACTGTTGTTCTCCAGACTGTTGTTCTCCAGACTGTTGTTCACCAGGTGGCGGTGATGCATTTTTGTACAATTCAGTTGTTACTTCATTAACAATTGTTTTCAATGCTTCAAGTTTTTGTTTAATTTGTTCTGTGTCTTGTGATAATGAATCTTTTAATTCCTTAATTGCATCTGTGATTTGAATGCCTTTTTCTTGAGGGATTTTATCTTTAAGATCTTGGTTTACTAATTTTTCAGTAGTGTAAATGAAACTTTCAGCCTCATTTTTAATATCAACTGCTTCTTTCTTCTTTTTATCTTCTTCAGCATGACCTTCAGCATCTTCTTGCATCTTTTTAATTTCATCGTCTGACATTTTTGTTGTGGATTGAATTGTAATTTTAGCATCTTTGCCTGTACCCATATCTTTTGCAGTTACATTCAAGATACCATTTGCATCAATGTCAAATTTTACATTGATTTGAGGTACACCTCTTGGTGCAGGTGGAATATCAGTTAGATTAAAGGTGCCTAATGAGACATTATCAGAAACCATTGGTCTTTCACCTTGAACAACATTAATGGTAACTGCAGTTTGACTATCTGCAGCGGTTGTGAATGTTTTATCTTTAGATGTCGGGATTGTTGTATTTCTTTCTATAATTGGTTCTCTTACACCACCCAATGTTTCAATTCCAAGAGTTAAGGGCGTAACATCAAGCAATACAATATCACTAGTTACATCACCTGCAATAATTCCTGCTTGAACTGCTGCACCAAATGCTACAGCTTCCATAGGATCAACGCCTGATTCACCTTCTTTTCCAACAGAATCACTTACAAATTTTTTGACAATTGGCATACGTGTTGGACCTCCTATCAGAACAATTTTTGTAATATCAGATGTGGAAAGTTTTGCATCTTCTAATGCTTTGTCAATAGATGATTTACATCTTTGAACAATTGGATTAACTAAATCATCAAGTTTTGCTCTTGTAATTTTAACTTCAAGATTTTTTGCACCAGATGAGTCTTGTGCAATAAATGGAAGGTTTACATCAGTTTCCATTACAGTTGATAATTCAATTTTTGCTTTTTCTCCAGCTTCTTTAATTCTAGTTACAGCAGTACTATCATTGGATAAATCAATTCCTTCTTTTTTCCTAAATTCATCAACAACATAATCAATTATTGCTTGATCCATATCAGCACCACCTAGTTTTGTATCACCGGATGTACTCATCACCTCAAAGACACCTCCACCCATTTCCATGATTGTTACATCAAGAGTACCACCACCAAAATCAAAGACTAATATTTTCATGTCTTCTTTACTTTTATCCAATCCAAATGCGAGTGATGCAGCAGTTGGTTCATTGATAATTCTTACGACTTCTAGTCCAGCAATGGTTCCAGCATCTTTTGTTGCTTGTCTTTGATTATCATTAAAATATGCAGGAACTGTGATTACTGCCTTGTTTATTGTATCACCAGTAAATGCTTCAGCATCACGTTTAATTTTTTGAAGAATAAATGCAGAGATTTGTTGTGGTTTGTACTCTTTTCCTTGTATTTTGTACAAGAAATCTTCTCCCATCTTTCGTTTTGCCTCACGAATAGTATTATCAGGATTTGTTACTGCTTGTCTTCTTGCAGGCTCTCCAACTAGCAACTCACCATCTTTTGAAAATGCTACAACTGAAGGAAATGCTTTGCCAGCTACGGTTGTACCTTCCGCTGCAGGGATCAAAGTTGGTTTTCCACCCTGCATTATAGATGCAGCAGAGTTACTTGTTCCTAAATCAATACCAATAATTTTTTCAGCCATATTTTATACCATTTTTTAATTTTGTTTCTTTGATACAATGACCTTTGATGGTTTTAAAATAGCTTTGCCAGAGATGTATCCCTTAGATACCTCGTGAGTGATAGTTCCATCATCGAGGGCATCATCTTCAACCATAGAAACAGCCTCATGAATTTGAGGATCGAATATTTCTCCAATTGCATCTATAGGTTTGATGTTATTTTCAGCAAGAAGGCTTTCCATATTTTTTATAACAGCCTGTATTCCAGTTGTATCAATTTTTTCTTTGGACAAAGAATTTTCAGCACGAATAAAATCTTCATAAATATTAATGAAATTTAGTAAGAGACCGTTAGTTTTGTCAGAAACTCTTTGTGAGATCTCAACTTGTGTTCGTCTTTCTAAATTTTGATAGTCAGCTAATGCACGTTGCCATTTATCGTTAAGATCATCAATTTTTTCTCGATAAGAATTTTCCATACTTTCAAAATTTTCTTTAACTCCTTGTTCAATCATCTCATTAATTTTTTCTTTATCAGGTAATTCAGACATTATAGATCATTCAATTTTTGGACATATTATTTTTGTGATACTAATTGACATAAAGGATTAGCTTTGAGTATGATTATTTCATTATCTTTGTTATTTTTTATCATATAATTAAAATCATGTTTTGAACAGACAACTACAATTGTAGTTTTTTCATTTTGAAATATATCAAAAGGTTGACTAATTGATTCAACATCGCCAATGTAATCTTTGAGTTTAGTCTCTAATTCCTGAAGTTTTTCCATTTTTTCACCTTTCATTTCATGTTGATCCAATGTCCACAATAGTAAAATTTTTGTTCTACTTGCCTTCAATTCATTTTTCTTTAGAATTAATCTAGTTTCATCTATCAATCGTTTAATGTATCCATCTATACCTTTCATACTTCCATTAATCAGGTACATCAAACTACTTGCACCTTCAAAAGAACTACTTAAAGATCTTAGATCAAATAAACCATCAATTAAATCATCAATGAAAATATCTCCAAGTTTTTCTGAATTTAAATCAGATTTAGTCACTGAATCTTTTGCAAATTTACAAACCTCAAGAATACTTGTTTGAGTTGAGAATTGTTTCAGGATGTCTATTGCATGAAAATATTCCGATGAGCTTAATGTTAAAAAATTAAAGTTTTCATCATTAGAAAGTAATTTTTTTAAAATTTTATTTTCTTTTCCATCTGATGAACCTATGTATGATTTTGCAGTTTCTTTGTATAAAGGATAGTAAAAATATGAAATATTTTTTCCTACTTTCAATCCTGTAACATGTTCTAATAATGAAATATTTTCAGAATTTCCACCAAATCCAGCACCTAATCCATAAATCACCATACACCCTTTTTTCACATTTGAAACTGCATCTTTGAATTTAGAGTTAATCTCGATTTTGATATCTTGGCCAGTTTTCCTAAGTCGTGGTGCAAAGATTAGTACTTCTGCTTTAGATATTGCAGCATCAATTGAGGTCATAGCAAGTAATGGTTCATCATCTTTTAGCGCTTGAACAGAAGGATATGATTTTGCGATATCCTGTTTGATAGATATAGCAGACGGAGTAGATTCATCAATTATTTGAACATCACCACCATTAAGAGCAATTTTACATGCAAGAAAATAACCTTCTGTACTTAGACCATAAATTACAACTTTTGTTGCCATTAAGAATTGTAGTATCAAGACTAAGAAATACTTATTGCAGTTATCTATGAAGTGCAAATACTTGAAAATCTGGTTTGACATTTTAACACCAAAACAATACTTGTTTTCAGAATATTTTATACAAAAACTGAGAAAACGACATAAAATTATCTGTACATCAAGAAAATATCAACAGGTAAACGGTATGAGTAAATTTGGTTCAATCAATCCAGTCATAATTGGCAAGCATGGAGGAAAAAATAATATAAATAAATTGCTAGCAAGTATAGACAGAAGTAAATTATTAACAAAAGAGATTGAAAAATCAAAGCCTGATTTACTAGTAAGTTTTTGTTCACCAGAAGCATCTAGAGTTGCATTTGGATTAGGAATTCCACATATTGCAATAACAGATTCTCCACATGCAAAAGCAACAATGAAATTATCTTTACCATACGCCACCAAATTATTAACACCATGGATAATTCCAAAACAGGATTATGATGGATTTGGTATTAATTCAAAAGATATCATACAATATAGAACAATTGATGCAGGAATGATTATAAAAAATTATGAAAAAACTAAACAAAAAGTATCAAGTAATAGAAAGCTAATACTTATTCGTCCTGAAGAAGCAGAAGCGGCCTACATCATAAAAAAAAGTAAAACTATTAAAATTATTAAAAAAATTATTGAGGATTTTCCAGATGAACAAAAAGTAGTATTATCAAGATATAGAGATCAAACAAATAACCTAAAGAAGCTTTTTGGTACTAAAATTTCTATTTTTTCAAAACCAGTTAATGGAAAAAAATTATTAAGTAATGTAGATTGTTTTATAGGTTCAGGAGGAACAATGACTGCTGAATCAGGATTATTAGGAATTCCAACTATTTCGTTGAATGCTGTACCTAACAGAATTGAAGATTTTTTGGTTAAAAAGAGAATTATCATTAGAAGTGAAAATCCAGATAAAATTTCTAGAGAAATTTATCAATCGTTGAATAATGCCCAATTTGCTAAGAAACGAAAAGAAAATGCTAGAAGATTAGTTGCATCATTCGAGGATCCATATCAAGTTCTTTTAAAAACAATAAGATCATTATAAAATAATATTATAGGGGTAAATGTTTTTTTATTCAGAAGCCCGGTAGTGTAGCGGCAAGCATAGGGGCCCTTGGAGCCTTTGACCTCGGTTCGAGTCCGGGCCGGGCTATTCTTTTTTAAAAATCTAGTTTTGTCAATAGTTTTGTTGCAATGACAAATAGAATTGATGCTAAAGCAACTAAAAGTAACATTTCAGTAATTACAAAGTCTGTAATTTGACCAAAAATTCCAGCTCGTATAATATCTACCAAATAAGATAATGGATTTAGATAGAATAGAGTTGCTAATGGTTGTGGTGCACCCTGAACAGGATAAAATGCCGTACTTGCAAATGCACAGAAAAGAAATACTGTATTAATTATGACATTAAATCCTTCACTAGAACGTAATTTTGTAGAGATTATTGATGCAATAGAACCAAATAATATTGCACCAACTACTGAACCAAAAATTATCAATGGAATTGTTACAATACTAAATTCAACAGAGTCAAAAAATACAGGATAACCAACTGCTGTGATTAATGCAGCACTGAATAATCCAATAATTCCAATTGTTACAATGTTACTTAGTATGTAATGAGTTCTTGTGAATGGACCAGACATTATTTGTTCAAACATACCATGACGCCTATCATTCCAGATAATTATTCCAGAGATTAATGTACTATTCATAATGTTAAAACCAATCATTCCAGATGCAAGAAATGCAGGATAATCTAGATTTTTTCCTCCAAATGGAACGCTATCAATTAGTGAAGTGTAAGCAAAACCTGCTACAAAAATATAGATTAATGGAAAAAGTATTTGCCATATAATAAATCCAGGATTAATAGAAATTGTTAGATTTCTATTTACTAATCTAATTATTGGATTAAACTGAATCACCCACTACTTTCAGAAATATTTCTTCGAGATTTGTTGGAATTGCAGATAAATCATTGATTTTAGTCTCAGTTTCATTTAAAATTTTTAAAATATTCATCAATACAATTTCAGATTTTGAAGAAGTTATTACTACAGTTGGTTCAGGTTCTAGTTTAATTTGACATTCTGGCATAGTAGATAATTTTAGTTTTAGTTCTTCAGAGACTTGTGAGATATGAATTTTAATTGTTTTTTCATGACCGAATCTATTTTTTAATTCAGATGGAGAATCAACTGCCATTATTTTTCCATTATTTATGATTGCAATATTATCGCAAAGATATTCAGCTTCAGAGAGAACATGAGTTGTATAGAAAATTGTGAGTCCAGAATTTTTTACTTGTTCTCTAAGAAAATCTAATAATTTCCTTCTTGCAGCAGGGTCTAAACCAACGGTAGGTTCATCTAAAAATAATAATTCCATATCGTGCATAAACTCTCTTGCTACCTGTACTCTTCTACGTTGACCAATTGATAGATCATCCATCTTCTTTTTTCTAATTTCTTCCAAACCAAAAGCAGAAAGTAATTCTTCAGTTCTTTTCATTCTTATTTTTTTATCAATATTCCACATCATACCATATTTTTCAAGAGATTTTTCGGCTGAAAGAGTTGGTTCGTAGCTAGGTTGTTGTAAAACGACTCCAATTTTTTTTCTAATTTCGAGAGGATGTTTAGATGAATCCATACCTAACACAGAAATTTTGCCATTAGATGGAGAAATGAGAGTTGTTAAGAGTTTGATTACGGTGGACTTTCCTGCACCATTTGGTCCTAAAAAACCAAAAACTTGACCAGATTCTATTTGAAGATCTACACCATCAACTGCAACCGTTGAAGCATATTTCTTTCTCAAGTTTTTTGTTTCAATACATAACATGATTGAGATTTATACAAACCACTAATGTGTTTAATGATAATTTTATTAACAATCTCTTTCTTGTAATTGTAATTGTCTGAATTTGAAGAATTAATATCAAAATTATTGGAAAAAGTTCCTGAATTATCTAGATCGGTAATTGAAGAGAGGATAAATGAGAAAAAAGAAAAAGTAGGTGCAGGATACTTGACAGATCAAGGAGCCATTTTCCTAGTTGCAGCAGATTTAGGAGTAACATTAGAACAATCACAGAACCCAGAAATAGCAATAAAAGATCTCTACATTGGTGCAAAAGAAGTAACGTTAGAAAGTCGAGTTTTGAATATTTCACCTACAAAACAGTTTACAAAAAAAGATGGTTCTTCATTTTCTTTGAGAACAATTACAGTTTATGATAACAATTCTACTGCAAGTGTAAAGCTATGGGATGAGAAGGCAAACCTCCCTGGACTAGAAGAACTAAAACCTGGAGATTTAATTAAAATCATTAAGGCATATGTAAAATCAGATTTAACAGGTGCACCTACAATAAACATTGGTTCAGGTGCAACAATAGAAACATCTGCATCAGAAAGTGATATTGTTTCAATTGATTCAAAAATTAGTGATGTAAGTGAAATAAAAGATGATCAAAGAGACTTGATTGTTTCAGGAACATTAGGTAGTACAATGAGTTTACTTGAATTTACAAATTCAAAAGGTCTGCCTTCAAAAGCTTTAAAATTTAGATTAAGAGGTGAAAACAAGAATTTAGTTAACGTGGTACTTTGGGGAAAAGATGAATCAATTCTTCCAAAAGTAATTACTCAGGATGCCAAAGTAAAATTATTTGGAGTTAGAACAAAGACAGGAATGCAAGGACTAGAAATTCATGGAAATGATGCAACAATAATTGATGTTGAAGGAGATGCGGAAATTCAACCAACAATAGTAAGACTTCTATCAATTGAAAAAGATCAATCAGGCAACACTATAGGGTTGGCTATAGATAAATCAAAAAAACTAGTTAGAATTACAGATGTTGCAGATACAATAGGCAATTTTGTTAAAGATGATATTTTAGAATGTATGCCATCAAAAATTTTTGGAAATACAATGCAAATTGATCAGAATTCATTTGTAAGAAAAATTGATGATGAAACTGTTCCAACTATAGCAGAAATTAGGACAAAAATTACACAAGTTAGCGAAGGTAATGATTATTCAGTAGAAGCAATTGTTCTAAAAGCTCCAGAAAGAAAAGATATCCAAACAAAAAAGGGTGACAACATACAACTATCTGAAATGTTTGTCGAAGATGATAGCGGACAAATTTGGATTAAAGGATGGAGACATCAAGCAGATTTGATGGACAATTTTACGTTAGGGGATATAATTACAATTTTAGGAGTTAATGCAAGACCAGGACTAGAAGGGAAATTAGATTTAGTGTTAACCTCTTATTCAAAAATTATTAAGAAAAACTAATCTTTCCAAAATCCTCTTGTTAAAGTATAAGTTTTTTCTGCAATAATAATTTGTTTTATTAAATAATCATCATCGCCTTCCAATCTATTTTTTAGAATTCTAGCACCAGTATCAGGACCAACTCCATAAGCAGCCATAACTATCAAAGCCGTTTTTCCAAAACTAGCCAATAACGATGATACTTTCCACGCTCGGTTAAAATTTTTATTTTCTTCAGGCGTTAATTTTTTTCCTTGATGTTTTTTTTGGATTGTTTTTACAAGTTCGTGATCATATTCGTAAGTACAGGTAATCTGTTGACCTTTACAATATTTGCATTTGAGAGGATGAGATTCATTAGGAGTCATAACTCGTTGCCAAAGTCCACATCGTACGCAAATTAATCGCTGCTTAGTTTCCAAAAGTCTTTTTCTAACTTTTAGTAACATCTCTTTATCTATACTTGCAGGATTTGTATACGACATTACAGTTTGATCTAATACTGGTTCTGCCAATTTAGAAAATTTATCAACATCAATCCATTCAATATCAATTTTATTTTGTTTAATTAATTCAATAATTTTTTGAGTACCTTGAAGATCAAATTTTTCATGAAATAATTCTCTAAATGCTTCTTTTACAAGAGGTGTGTCAATATTTCGTTCAAAATCATACCTAACCTCATTTTTTACATAGACATCATTTCTGTCATAAAAACCAAATTTTTTTCCTACACAGAATGTTTTCCAAGTAACATCATTTTTACCTTTTAGAGCTATAGACATTATATTATTAATATTAAAATCAGCAGCAAATACATCAGTGATATGTTTTTTTGTGAATCTAGACTCAACAGATAAAAGAATTCTATATGCATCAGAACTAGATTTAACTCTAGAAGCTAAAGAAGCATCTAACAATGTTTCTAAAATGACTTTTAATGTTGAATTTATTTTTGTTCCAAAACAGGAATGTAAAATTAATACGCTTTTTTGTGGAAGACGATGTGATTCTATAACGATTGTTTTTTCATCTGGTATTTTTAAAAAATCTAAATTTGAAATTACATCATTCATCATTTTTATTGAACCATTACGAACTTTGGTTCTAAAATTTCCAACTTTATTAGCAGTTTTATAATCAACAGGTATGCTTACACCTTCCCATTTAGGAACCGGTATCTCTTGTGAGGATCTAATAGGTAATACATTCACTTTAAATGATTTTTCATCTATGTTTAAAACTCTCCATTGGGAACCACGTAAAACAAAAATCTGATCCTTATCAAGATCACCAACAAATCTTTGATCCAATGTACCAATGAATTTGTTCTCTACGGTATCAATTACCTTGAATTTTAGAATATCTGGAATTGTTGATAAATTCTGAAAATGATATTTTGTTGCAAAGAAAGCATTATTTTTTTTATATTCAGTTTTCTCTCCATTAAAAATTATTAATTCACGTAATGCAAGAATTTCTAAGACATCAAAAAATTCTTCTAGAGTGATATCTCGAAATGGATATGCTTGTTTTGTTAATTTAAGCGCAGCTTCAATAGGAACGTTTCCCACTTGCATTGATAATCCAACCAAATGATGTGCAAGAACATCTAAAGATCCATAATGTATTTTTTGTTCTTCAATTGAACCTTCTTTGATTCGTTCTATTATTGCTTGAATCTCAAATTCATCATCTGCACTTTCAGTAATAATTAACCCTCTAGCAGAATCACCTCGATTATGTTTACTTCTTCCTATTCTTTGCATAAATTTTGAAACTTGTCTTGGAGATCCATAATGAATAACTAATTCTACAGAACCAATATCAAGTCCTAATTCAAGTGATGAAGTACAAACCACTATACCAGATTTTCCTTGTCTAAGTATATCTTCAGTTTCCTCTCGAACTTGTCTTGAGAGTGAACCATGATGTAATTCAATATTGAGAGATGTTTTTTGTTTTAATATAGATGATAAACGCTCAGATTCTCCTCGTGAGTTTGTAAATAATAAAACCGGAGAAGTGATCTTCTGTTTTTTGACATATTTGATAATTTCAATTGCAACATCATCCATTATTCCATCAACGAATACAACATCTACATCATAATTCCTGAGAGATGTATCGTGTATAAGTTGAAATTTTCTTTCTGAACCAACTAAAAAACGTCCAGCTTCTTCAGGATTACCAACTGTAGCTGATAATCCTATTCTATGAATTTCATTTTTTGTTTTTATTTGTAGACGTTCAAGACTAAGAGACAACTGAGAACCTCTCTCACTTGCAAGTAATTCATGTACTTCATCAATAACTACCCATTCTAAATCTGATAATGCATCAAGGTGTTTTTTTTGTGAAAGTAAATTTACAAGTGTTTCAGGTGTTGTAATCAAGATATCTGGAGGATTATCTGCAATTCTTTTTCGGTTTGCTTGCGAAGTATCTCCATGCCTAATTTCAATTTTTAATTCTTCATTTTCAGCATAATTAATTATTCTTTTAAAGACATCACGGTTTAGTGCTCGCAATGGAGTTATGTAAAGTGCTTTTATTTTATTTGGAAGTTTTCTAGATTTTAATTTAGAAAATATAGGTATAGTTGCACATTCAGTTTTACCAGAACCAGTTGGTGCAATAATTAAACAATTTTTTTCTTCTAAAATTTCAGGTATTGCTTCTTTTTGAATTTCAGTTAGATTTTCAAATCCTATTGACCTAAATTTTTTTGAAATTATAGAATCAAGTATTTTGTTTTTTTTCTTCTCTAAGTCTAGTTCGTTCATAAATCATCACACCTACAACACCTAATGCTAATAAAATTACAGTAATGGTAGGAATAGAATCAAAGATATCTGTCATATCATAATTTATTCAAACGAAGTTAAATAGATTCAGTTTCTTCTATTCCAGAATTTGTTATTTTGTAATCAATTTTTCTATCATGAATAAACGGTGAAGAAACTTTACAGGTATGCCTGTTTTTAGTTTTTTCAAGCTGGATTTTTTGATGTATATAATTTTCAAGATGTAGATGCATTCTTTGATAGTTTATATCATCATAAGAAAAAATTTGATTAGTAATTATAATTGGAATATTCTTTAGTTGAGTTAATCTAGAAAGTTTTATTATATAATTTCCAAAATTAGCATTTTTTTTAATTAGGTGTTCTTTTTTTGAATATTCAAATGAGAATAGATCAGATATATTATCAATTATAAGTAACGAAAAAATATCTTTTTCAAAACTTTTTAAAACTTCAATTTGTTTTTGAGTATCAGTAACTCGTGAAACATGTAAATTTTCAAGTAACGATGGAGATAAATTTCTGGATTGTATAATTTGAAGAAATCGTTCAGGTCTGAATTCAACGGTAGTATCAATAAATAAAATTTTTTTATTATTACTTAGTGGTTCAATTGCAAATTGTAAAGCAAGCTGTGTTTTCCCAGTTCCACGTAAACCTGATATCTCGGTAATTGTTCTATTTTGTAATCCACCTGAGAAAATTTTATCTAATGAACCGATCTGAGAGGAAATCATACAATGAATAAGAAAAATAAAAATAAAAAGTTCTTCCTAATCTAAGCAAGACTTTATATTCTCTAGAAATTCGATTCATCACAAGAGAAAATTTATGTCACAAACTACAACTGCTAAAAGACCACTTACAATTTTACAAAAAAGTGTAAAGAAAACTGTTATAGTTAGATTAAAGAATGGAGTCGAGTATAAAGGCAAAATGAAAAATGTTGATTCTTACATGAATTTGATTATGACTGAAGCTGAAGAATTAGTTGATGGAAAAACAGTTGGTAAATTTGCCAGGGCAATATTGAGAGGCAACAACGTACTATTCATAAAATTAGAAGATGAAATCTAATTTTTAAAAATGACAAAAAATTATCTATTTACATCTGAATCTGTTACCGAAGGTCATCCAGACAAAGTTTGTGATATGATATCAGATTCAATTTTAGATGAATATCTTCGTGGCGACCCAGATTCAAGAGTTGCAGTTGAAACAATGACAACAACTGATTTTGTAGGAGTAGCTGGAGAAGTTACATCGAAAACAAGTTTTGATATTGAAAACATTATAAGAAAAACAATTGCAGAAATTGGTTATGATAATCCAGACCTAAAATTTGATTCACATTCTTGTGAGGTAATGATAAAATTAGATCCACAGAGTCCACATATTTCCCAAGGAGTTACTGCCAGTAATGAAAAAGAACAAGGTGCAGGTGATCAGGGTTTAATGTTTGGATATGCTAGTAATGAAACTGAAGAGCTAATGCCATTACCAATACTTTTGGCTCATAAATTAACAAAAAAACTAACAGACGTTAGAAAAAGTAATCAATTAACATGGGTGAGACCTGATGGAAAATCTCAGGTGTCAATTAGATATGAGGATGATAAACCAAAAGCAATTGAAGCAATAGTACTCTCTACACAACATTCTCCTGATGTAACAAATGAAGAGATTACAACACAATTAATTGAACATGTAATCAAACCAGTTTGTGGAAATCTTTGGAATGAGAATATTAAGATTCATGTAAACCCAACAGGAAAATTTGAGATTGGTGGGCCACATGGAGATGCTGGATTGACTGGAAGAAAAATTATCGTAGATAGTTATGGTGGAATGGGTCGACATGGTGGAGGAGCATTTTCAGGAAAGGATCCATCAAAAGTTGATAGATCAGCATGTTACATGTGTAGATATGTTGCAAAAAATATTGTTGCAGCAGGTTTAGCAGATAGATGTGAAGTACAAGTTGCATATGCAATTGGAGTTGCAAAACCAGTTTCTTTAATGGTAAATACATTTGGTACAAATAAAATTGAAGAAAGTAAAATTGAAGAATTAGTTAGAAACAATTTTGATATGAGACCAGCAGGAATTGTATCACAATTAAATTTGAAGAGACCAATTTACAAAAAGACCGCAGCATATGGTCATTTTGGTAGAAATGAGCCTGAATTCAACTGGGAGAAAACAGACAAGGCTGAAAATTTGAAGATAGAATCAGGTATTTAATGATTCAATATTTTTAAATTTAAAATCACACAAATTTTGTAATTTTTTATGATTTCCAACATAATTACCAACTAGTATATTGAGTTCTTCAAGACCATATTCAAAATTAGTATCATTTAGTGCTTTTTGATATGCTAGTTCAAGATTGATTTTTTTAATTTTTATTTCAGATGATACAGATTTTTTGATAAGTTCTCGGAATAATAATTTTTTTGGCCCTACTAGATCAATTGTTTTATTCCAAAAACTAGAAGAATGTAATGCATTGTTTATACATAAACAAACATCATCAATTGAAATTGGTTGAAGAAGAAAGTTTCCTGAGCCAGGTATCAATATTTGTTTTTTTAATATTTGTTTTGAAATATTTTTTGTTAGATAATCATCAACACCTAGAATATATGAAGGACGAAATATTATATATTTAAGACCTGATTTTTTTATTAATTGTTCGGCATAAAATTTAGAAATAAAGTAAGAAGAACATGATGTTTTAGAAACTCCAAGACCACTAAAGTAAATAATATTTTTTATATTATTTTTTTTACATAGATTAATCACAGTTTTTGTTATTTCAATGTTAACTTCTACAAATGAATCCTGATCAATTGATTCAGAACCGATTCCAGCGAGATGAACAAAAAATGATGCGTTTTTTAATGATGGGAATTGATTTTTTTTGAAATGATTACGAGAAATAGGTATTGATGAGATCTTATTTTTTGACAGAAATTTTCTTAGGTTTTTTCCAACAAATCCTTTTGCACCAGATACAACTATACGATTAATCATCTTAGTACACATGATAGGATGATAAAATATTTTATTTTAAACATATCCAGAGAATATACATGACAACAAAAATTCATGTGAAAATTGGCAAGAATACACAAGAATGTAGAGATGTTTTAGGAGTTAACAAAGATTCCAGTCATAAAGAGATTAAGCAAGCTTATAGAAAATTATCATTGAAATATCATCCAGATAAAAATTCAGAAATTAATGCAGGTAAGAAATTCAAAGAGATCACAGAAGCATACCAATATCTAAAATCTCATCGAAGAAATCAATCAAAAAAAGATGAGCAGGTTTCAGGAGAAGATTATCATAGATTTTGGAAAGCACAAGGAGAGAAAATGGGAGACAAGATGAAATTTAATTTTGAAGAATTAAGACAAGAAAATCAAAAATTTGGAGGAGATTTTAATCAGGAAACACATAACAGAGAAAAACCAATATCACAAAAAACAACACATTTGTTACTTTATGGAGGATTAGGCGTTGTCACATTATGGATTATTCTCAATGAAATTATCCAC
>Ga0315316_10001587_pt1 | contig 16079 bp, 9 predicted proteins | sample M160m3416metaG_FD_203702 | JGI IMG/M metagenome (GOLD analysis project Ga0315316, IMG submission 203702) | Ammonia-oxidizing marine archaeal communities from Monterey Bay, California, United States - M1 60m 3416 | ecosystem: Environmental > Aquatic > Marine > Intertidal zone | place: USA...
AAGATATATAGTATCGCCATTAACAGCAGGAGTATTATAAAATGGCCCTATCATCGCATCATAATTATTTGTCCAAAGCGCAATTCCTGTTTGGCCATCAATGTAATGTAATACACCATTCATATAAGAACCATTTCCAATACAAACGTTATTATAGCTATCAATTACAGGAGAACCATATATAGGATGAGCCTCATCGTCGGGTAATGTTGTGCTAGCGTCATAATGCCATTTATACAACCCAGATTCACCATCAACTGCATATACAAAACCATCATCTGACCCAAAATAAAGCCATCCATTTTGACCTAATGCTGGAGATGAATTCACATTGCCACTAGTATCAAATGGCGCCAACCATTTTGAATATCCTTTATACCCAGCATCACCAATACTATAGACACTTTTTCCTGCGCCAAAATAAATAGCATCATTTGAATCAATTATTGGTGAAGATTGTAAAGGATATCCGGCATTATAAGAAAATTTAATAGTTCCGTCTTGATTTAAGGCATAAATATATCCTTCATTTGAACCTATATAGATTGTTCCATCAGACCCAATAACTGGTGTAGTGTATATTGAATTAGGTGATGTAAATGGAACACGATTTGTATCGTTTACTTGCGTTTTCCAAATCTGAGAACCATTTGATGAATTTATAGAATAAATATACCCATCATTAGAGCCTAAATAAAGAATACCAGTTGAACCAATTGAAATAGATGGAGATACAAATAAATTACCCGAAACAAATGGAGTTGGCGTGTTCCATACATTTGAAGGTTGTGTAGTAGGTCCAGTATATTGGCTAACACCTGTATGGCGAACATCTAACATATACATAGCTACAACAGGTGTAGTAGGCGATATTTCAGTTCCATTCCCACTCATATCATAAATTTTCCCATCATTTGCTCCAAAAAATATATGACCATAATTATCAATAACTGGCGTTGATTGAATTGAACTACCTGCTTTATATTGCCACAAATGTTTACGTATAGATGGATTAATACAATGTAAATAATTATTTCTAGTTCCAAAATAGACATTATGGCTTGAATCAATAGTAGGAATAGAATTATTTGATATAGCGTGATTAGACACATCAATTTCATATTTCCAATCTAAAATACCATTCGAGTTATCTATTATATTAAATGCATTTTTAGAAGTAAAATAAATTTTATCATTTGGACAAACAGCAATCGCAGATAAACTAACATCATTCACATAAATAGGATTCCATATTTCATCTGCGGTATTACTACTAATATCATACGCGTATACGTGGCCTTTTGTTGTACCAACATAAACGCTGTCATTTCCTCTAATAGAAGGTGTTAGATAATTTCCACTATTATCTGTATTAGTTATAGTATTAGACCACATCAAACCTAAACTATCAAAATTTATATTATTAGATAAATCAATCATATTAATTGTTGATGTAGATGTGGTAGAATTATACGCAGTATAACAAATTTTGGTATTAGAAATATCTAATGCCGGTGGACCAGTTACAACAATATTAGAATTTGCCGAGGCAGGATATTTCCAACCAATACCTCCCGATACAGTTCCATCACTCACCTTATAAATTAATCCATTATCTGTTCCAAAATATATATTTTGACTAATATCTATAATTGGTGATGTTATACAATTACCCCCACTTTGTAATTGTACTTTCCATTTCAATCCAGCAGATACTACATTATCAACTAAAGCATAAAAATATTTTGTTGATAAATTTGTTTTTGATGAAAGATATATCGTATCATCTAAACCAATGACTGGTGTTCCTACAAATTGATAATCAGTTATCGAATAACGCCATCTAAATGTAAAATCATGATTAAAAGCATAGAGAGAACCATCACCAGAAATAATATAAATTTCATTGTCTCCATTTATTGCAACAGCATTAGGATTAGATGACGCAATTGTTGAATAACTTAATATAGTTGTTGGTAATACTGATGGGGCTCTATATATACTATGATTTGTATGTTGCGGATTTAACATAAACATATTAACAATAGGCGTTGGCACAACGAGTGGTTTTGCATTCCATAAAAATTTAACACTACCATTAATACCATCCATACCAATGCCTCCACCAGCACCTCCATTTCCAGAAATATATGAAATGAAATTTGCTGTTGATAAACTACCGCCACCACCACCACCGCCTTGTTTACCGCCGGCACCACCACCATAACCAGCACCACCTCCTCCACCTGCAAAAGTTCCACCACTTCCTCCACCACCCCCTATAAAAGTATAATTTTGTCCATTATTATAACTACTATCAATGTATCGGTAACCATTAACACCTCCATTTATCCCACCTAGACCAGCATTTCCAGTTAAACTTGTATTACCTCCTTGTCCGCTGCCAGCACCGGAACCATTATTACCTATTTTTCCTCCATTGCCTCCTGGTGTATTTATATTATTTCCAGCACCTCCGCCTCCTCCAGCAATAATTTTAATAGGAATATTTGATTCAGAATCCATATAATAAACACTTGTGCTTCCTCCACCACCTCCACTTGATAAACTTTCTAAAGTTGTTCCATTGCCACCATTATTACCTTGAGAATTTCCTCCAAATGTAATACCACCGGTTTTTAAAGGCGGTGCTTTTCCTCCACCTCCTACATTTACTTTAATATTATAAGAAATATCTTCTTGTAAAAATGTATAATTTGAAAAAACATATGCCCCTCCTCCTCCACTTGAAGAATAAGCATTTCCAGCACCGCCGGCACCTCTTGATATAATATAAAGAGACTTAACACCTATTTTTTTTTCAAAATCTTGAGTAGCTCCTGTATATGAAAAATTGTAACTATTGTCAAAGGCCATATATAAATGCTTATTCTTTTTTTATAAATTACCTACAAAATTGTTAAATATAATGAAATGTATAATATATTAAAAAATAAAATTGAAAAAACGATTTATAAATAAAATGTATTATACTAATAATCAAGATGGAGAATACCAAGATCATGACGACCAAGACCAAGACCAAGGCAACCGGCAAAAATGATACCGAATTGGCCAATAAATATCAAAAAAAAACTGATAAAGAGCACGTGCTTGATAATCCGGATACATATACTGGTTCAATGACACTAACCGATTATGATTCATTTATTACAGAAGAAAATGAAGAAAAAAAAGAGTGTGTCGGTGATGGGTCGACATCTACAAAAAGTGTCATTTCTATTGTAGCCAAGCAAGTTTCTATTGTGCCTGGACTTTATAAAATTGTAGATGAAGCACTTGTAAATGCCCGCGATCATTCTGTTCGTATGAAAGAGTCTATTGATAAAGGACAAGAGAAAGCTTTACCTGTTACTGAAATCAATATAACAATTGATGAAAAAGATGGCGTTATTACAATTTATAATAATGGAAATGGCATTGATATTGCTAAACACCCAGATGAAGATATTTGGATTCCTGAACTTATTTTTGCCCATCTACGCACGTCAACAAACTATGATAAAGAAGCAAAAAAGGTCACTGGCGGAAAGAATGGTTTTGGGATTAAACTTGGATTTATTTGGTCTACGCATGGCCGCGTTGAAACAATCGACCATATCCGTAAACTAAAATACACTCAAGAATTTGAAGATAATTTGAATGTCATTAAACCGCCGTCTGTTACAAAATGCTCAAATAAACCATATACACTTATTTCTTTCAAGCCGGATTATAAGCGTATGGGATTAAATGAAGGATTAACAAGTGATATGTTGAATTTGTTGAAGCGCCGTATTTATGATTTGGCTGCAGTTACAGATAAAAGTGTTAAGGTGAAATACAATGGTGAAATTGTCCCAATTAAAAACTTCTTACAATACGTTGATTTATATGTTGGTGATAAAAGCACAACTACTCGCGTTCATGAAGAAGTGAATGAACGCTGGGAGTATGTTGTGTGTATGGCGCCTAAAGAAGAATTTACTCAGGTCTCTTTTGTCAATGGGATTTTTACAGGCAAGGGAGGAAAACATGTTGACTATATTTTAAATCAATTCGTTAGAAAAATGACTGCTTTTATTAAGCAGAAAAAAAAGATTGATGTAAAACCGAACACAATTAAAGAACAAATATTTCTCTTTGTGCGATGTGTTATTGAAAATCCAGCATTTGACAGCCAAACAAAAGATTATATGAATACGCCTGTTGCTAGTTTTGGTTCTTCTTGTGAAATAAGCGATAAGTTCATTGAAAAGGCGGCAAAACTTGGTATTATGGATGCCGCGTGTGCTTTAACTGAAGTAAAGACAACTAAAACCATTAAGAAACAAGATGGCGTAAAAAGCAAGTCTGTTCGTGGTATTCCAAAGTTGGTTGACGCGAATGATGCTGGTGGAGCAAATAGCGATAAATGCACATTGATTCTTTGTGAAGGAGATTCAGCCAAAGCCGGTATTATGAGCGGTTTATCAACAACTGACCGCAATACAATTGGTGTGTATCCTCTTCGTGGTAAATTGTTTAATGTGCGAGGTGAAGCAGCCAAGCGTGTATCAGAAGTAAAAGAAATCCACGAAATAAAACAAATTGTTGGTTTAGAAGCCGGTAAAAAATATACACCAGAAGAAGCACGACAATTACTGCGTTATGGTAAAATTGTCTTTATGACTGATCAAGATTTAGATGGTAGCCATATCAAGGGCTTATGTATTAATCTATTTGATTCAGAATGGACTACCTTACTTTCAATTCCTGGGTTTATTGGATTCATGAATACGCCCATTATTAAAGCTCGAAAAGGGAACCACGAGCGTTTATTTTACAATGATGGTGAGTATGATGAATGGAAGAAAACTAATAATTCAAAAGGGTGGACTATTAAATACTATAAGGGTCTAGGCACTAGCACTGGAAAAGAGTTCAAAGAATATTTTGTAAATAAAAAAATTATTAAATTTATTAGCAATGGTGAAGTGAGCCGTGATGCGATTGATAAAGTATTTAATAAAAAGAGAGCGAGTGACCGAAAAGAATGGTTAGAAAATTATGATAGAAATTTATACTTGGATACAAATAAGGAGGAAGTTCCTTATGAAGATTTTATTGGGCAGGAGATGATTCACTTCTCTAAATATGATTGCGAACGTTCAATTCCTAATGGGATTGATGGTCTTAAAACCAGTCAACGTAAAATTCTTTACACTTGTTTGTTAAGACGTTTAACAAATGAAGTAAAGGTCGCTCAACTAGGCGGTTCTGTATCAGAAAAAAGCCGCTACCATCATGGTGAACAAAGTTTATATGGCGCTATTATCAATATGGCCCAAGATTTTGTTGGGTCAAATAATATTAACCTATTGCAACCCAACGGACAATTTGGAACGCGTTTACAAGGTGGTGATGATGCGGCATCTGAAAGATACATCTGCACTCAGTTGAGTAAATTGACAAGATTGATTTTCCCTGAAGCTGATGATGCGATTTTAACCTACCTTGAAGATGATGGAACCCCAGTGGAGCCTATGTTTTATGTGCCTATTATCCCTATGCAATTGATCAATGGAGGGAAAGGTATTGGGACCGGTTTTAGTACAGACATTTTGAATTACAACCCGTTGACCATTATTGATTATATTACCGATAGGTTAAAAGAGACAAATCACACGGAAACAATAAACTTAATGCCTTATTATTCTGGCTTCAAGGGAAAAATTATTCCACTTACTGAAAGTAAATATTTAATTAAAGGTGTCTACCAGGTATTGTCAGATAAACAAGTGCGTATTACTGAATTGCCAATTGGCACTTGGACCGATGATTATAAAAAATACATTGAAGAATTAATTGACATTAAACCTTCAACAAATGAAGCAGATGATAAGAAAAAGGGCAAGGGTCAAAAAAAATCAAAGGTTATTAATCAAGTGAAGGATTATATTGATATGAGCACTGATACAAGTGTTGATTTTACAATTACCTTTGCGCCTGGTGTTATTTCAAAATTACAATCTGAAATGAATGGTGGAGAAGGTGATGTTGAATGTAATGCACTCGAAAAATTATTAAAATTATACACTACGCGTAGCACAACAAATATGCACGTGTTTGATGAAAAAGAAAAATTGATTAAATGCGAAAAAGTAGAAGACCTTATTGCGCGTTTTATGGGCGTGCGTATGGATTATTATGTAAAACGTAAAGCATATCAAGTCATTGCACTTGAAAAGGAATCATGTGTATTATCTAATAAGGCTCGATTTATTAGTGAAATATTGGGAGATACAATTGACCTCCGTAAAAAGAAAAGTGCGGAAGTATCTGCGATTTTGAAGGATCGAACATATGATATTGTCGACGATGATGAAGATTATAAATATTTGGTAAGGTTGCCGATGGATAGTGTGACCGAAGAAAACGTCGCCAAGATTATGACCGAACGCGACCGGAAGAATGGCGAACTTGAAACATTAAAAAGCATTACCGAAAAACAAATATGGTTGAATGAATTGGATGTCTTGCGAAAGGAATACATGAAATTTGTTACTGAAAAAGAAAAGGAAGAACAACTAAAAGAAAAATCATCTTCATCGTCAACCAATAATACATCTGCCTCTATGAAAAAGAAAAAAATTGTATCAAAGCATAAGTAAAAATATATTAGATATAGAAAGGAGTAAGAAAAAGATAAATTTATTTATTAATATGTATATTTTTTTATGGGATTTCATTCATTATAAATAACTAGGTTTTGTTCTAAAAATTTTTGTAAATTCTGACGTGACCATCCCTCTTTTTCATCTACAACATAAATTTCATAAAGATGAAATATATTTGATTGAATAAAATCAAACCAGAGATTGTCCATCAATGCCGGATAAAGATAATTGTATGTTGTGTATAAAATATATAATTTGTTTCCTCCTGGATTCTTTTTAATACGTTCACTGGGCTCTACCGAATAATGTCCCCACACACCATTGTTTGAAATAAATTCTTGATTGAATGAATTCCAAATAACTATAAGTTGTCGTTGACTCGGCATTCGCATCATTGGCAATAGTTCAATCAATAATTCATTTGATTTTGATAATTGTGTTGAAACTTCCTTTAATTTATTTATGGGCAAATCTTCTTCATTTACTTTAATAATTCTCTTCATTACTTCATTGTATAAATTCTCATACGACTCTTGATTAAATTCACTGATATCAGAAATATCATTCTTATTTTTAATAACCTCCATTAATCCGGAAAATAATAATTCTTCACGCATATGTTCAGTTTCAGGTGGAATAATATAATCCACCATCACTCCAATTAATTCAAATAGTTTATCTGTATTTTTATATAACATTTCTTTGTTACCTTTGTGTATATCATATTTTGTAATCAAGGTTTTGAAATAATTAAATGGGTTGTAGTGAAAAAGATTTTCCCTATAATCACCTAGTTCTCCGCAACATTTGTAGTAGAATTCTACTAAATTGTAAGCAATGTCATCAGTAAATATGAAGGCGTGTGTTGCCATGATGGTTAATCGTATATACAATATTATGTATCATTTATATTATTTTCAATTTTATTACAATTAAAAAAATATTAATTTACATAAATTAATGAAAATGAACTATTAGAGAGTAATATACTAGCTATTATACAAACATCCCCCGGTTATACCCATAAAATTTGCACGTAAACGTATTTTGTCATTAAATAAACTATCTTCTTTTTCTGAAAATGGATCATCTTCATCTTCATAGTGGCGATTCATTTTTTGTTGAGATTTTATTTGGTTAATAACTGGATTTATAATATCATGAATCTTAGATAACTTGACCATAAAGTCTTCTTGTATTTTTTGAATATAACAACACCATTCTATATCAGTTATGCGACCAGTTGATTTTTGTAAAGCAAGAATTTTTATATTATTATTGTATACTTCTAATAATTTATTGTGTTTTTGTTGATACTCTATAAAACTCACATTAATTTCATCATGAGTTTTCTTGATATCTTCAAATAATTGTTCTTCAATGGTGGTGGTGATTGCTATATTATTTGCCATGTTGTTTGGTAATTCTTATTATAATTATAAAAAAAGGTTATTAGCCTTTCAATTTTTTATATAATTTATTTTATCAAAGCTGAACTAAGGTCAACATCTGTTTTTCTTCGTCGATATAGGGGCTGAATAGGTCAAGCCCTGCTTCCTTTAAACTTGGCATAATTCGCTTTACATATGATGTCGTTTCGGTCTCGGTCTTCAACTTTTTTTGTTCTAGAAATTGGGGATGAAAATTCAAACTAAATTCTTCTACACGTTTACGCCAGTTGACCATATGTATTTTTGAATACATTGGCGGCGTTTGTTCTAAACTCAGCGGGAACACGCCTTGCTCGTCGATAATTTTTGAAATCTCAACCGGATCGAACAATGGACAACTTGGATTGCGAGTGATGCGGTATTTCATAAACAAGCGATAAGTGTCGATTTTAATCTTGGACGGCGTGACGGCGTGAACGAGTTTCTCGTTGAAGATAATCAAATGGTTAGGTGGGACACTGATTTTTTCTTTTTTTGAATTGTAATCGGGGATATCGGCTTTGGTAATTTTCGCGAAACCAGAACCAATGACTTCTTCAGTGTGGGTGCTTGGAACACACGTAAAGTATTGTGTGTTCGTTTCGTCTAGATTGACCCAGCCGCCATAGATAATATCTCCTGGCTCGCCGTGTGTTTTCTTTTTTTTCACATTTGAAATATCGCGGTGCCACGATTCAGGTGATACGGATGTGCCTGGTTCTCGTTTAGCAAAGCGGTCTACAATGCCTTCTAAATATTGGCCTTTGAATGTTTTTTCAAATAATGGGTGCATGTATTTGAAAACAGACAAGCGCAACTTTCGCACTTCTTCGTGGTGAAAGCTGGATGGATTTCCGAAAGCACCAAATCCACCCATAACATACTTGGTGGTGTCTTTATCGGAACGAATAAACTCTTTTTGCCCACTAAGGAATGTGGCGCAATCAAAGTTTTTTCTGATGAATTCTGGGTAAGGAATCACGGCGACGCCTCGGTTTAATAGTTCTTGCATATACTGGTTGTTAGTCGTGTCGGTCATTCTAAATTGGTTGGTTGGTTGGTGTTATTCGTTATATTTTTGAAAAAGTTTTCAATTTTTTACAAATGATATAACCCAAGAGTTATCTTATATCATTTAATCAAGCTACAATCAATTTTTAAAACCATTTTTTAAGCTCAAGTTGTTTATCATTTGTGGTAGACATAATAGGCATAGCAATAGGAACAACCAGTGTGCTAGCATCTCTCTTGTATTTCATATACCCATCTGCTTCACCATATACTTGATTGATTGAAAAATCCAAAACAATTTGATTCAAATCTTTAATTTGACCAGGAATATCAATGGGTAAATTTTTAGCATATTGTAAAAATATGGCACGCATGATAATTTGTAATTCATCCATATTTTGTTCACCTACTACATATTGCTGGTTTGATTTATTGTATACACCAGCACGAATGCCATTTTGAACAATTTGTATATTTTTTCCACTAAAAAACGCTGTTGATAATTGTGTATCATACCAATTTCCTGTCATAGCATCTCTAAAAGAATGTTTAGTGCTATTAATAGGTATTCTATCAGCCATAGAAAAAAGTTGTTCTATGTTTGGTCCTAATATATCTACTCGTCCATTGCTTGGTTCTTTATTCATCTTCATATTCTTATTCATATTCATATTCTTATATAAATCTAATAGAAAAATTATTTTATATTAGATTTATGAAATACTACTTTTGAAAAAACTACTTTGAAAAAACTAATATTATGTAATTATATTATATACTATGTTTCAAAAAACTGTAGCCACAATTGCTATTATTATTTTATATTAGATTTATGAAATACTACTTTTGAAAAAACTACTTTGAAAAAACTAATATTATGTAATTATATTATATACTATGTTTCAAAAAACTGTAGCCACAATTGCTATTATTATTTTAATACTAACATTATGTTTTATAGGTATTGCTTTGTATCGTCAAAAATATAACTCTGATTATCCTCCAGTTATTCCTAATTGTCCTGATTACTGGGATATGTCTGGTAATATATGTATAAATACCAAATCTTTAGGAAATGATAATAGTGGATGTCGCGGTGAAGTGGATTTTTCTGGTCCACGATGGGCAGGACAATCTGGTTTATGCGGTAAACATAAATGGGCAAAATCATGTAATTTAACATGGGATGGTATTTCAGATAATCCGGAATTATGTAGTTAAAAAATAAAAAATCTTAAGGATGAATTATATATAAAAACATTAATATATTGTTTAATAATGCAATATACTAATTATAACAATATTTTAGAAAGAGAAACTACGTGTGAATCTATAAAAAATATTTTAACAAATTTTGAACAAAATAAAACAAATTTATCATTTAAGCGCGGAATTTATCTCTACGGAGCACCAGGTAGTGGAAAAACCCAATTTATTGTAAATTTATTAAATGAAATGAATTATGATATTATTAAATATGATGCGGGTGATATTAGGAATAAATCGGTAATTGACACCATAACAAAAAATAATATGTCAGACAAAAGTGTTATTAGTCTGTTTAAAAAAAAATCCAAACCAATTGCCATTATAATGGATGAAATAGATGGCATGAATAATGGTGATAAGGGTGGTATTAATTCATTGATAAAAATTATACGTCCAAAAAAAACAAAAAAACAAAAACTTGAGGAATTATCATTTATTCCGATTATTTGTATAAGTAGTTATCATGTGGATAAAAAAATTAAAGAATTAATGAAAGTATGTAATGTATATGAATTGAATACGCCTTCAGATGATCAAATGCAAACAATTTTAAATTTATCATTACCAATCATAGATGATACTACACAAAAAAATATAGCTATATTTTTACAGGGTGATTTACGAAAACTAAATTCAATTAATAAAATGTATAACTATAACAATGATATATTAAAAAATGAATTATTTAAAAGTATATTTAAACTTAAATCATACAATGAAGATACAAAAGAAATTACACAAAAATTATTCAACGACCAACATAGTATATCAGAACATAATACTATAATGAATGATACGGATAGAACGATTGTTGGTCTATTATGGCATGAAAATGTTATAGACATAATAAGCAATGAACCAAAAAATATAAGGATGCCACTTTATAAAAAAATATTAGATAATATTTGTTTTTCTGACTATATTGATCGAATCACATTTCAAAAACAAATATGGCAATTTAACGAAATGAGCTCACTAATAAAAACATTTCATTGTAACAAAATACTACATGATACAATAAAAAATACAAAAAATACAATACAAAGTCCGCCTGAAATAAGGTTTACAAAAGTTCTTACAAAATATAGCACAGAATATAATAATTTTTTATTTATTCAAGAACTATGTCAAAAATTATCATTAGATAAAAAAGATATGTTTTCTTTTTTTATCAATTTGAAAGATAAATATACTGAAGAAGAAATATATAACATGTTTGAATTATATGAAATTAATAAATTAGATATTAATCGAATCTACAGATATCTTGATAAATATTTAAATAAAAATTATAAATCAATGAAGGATAACAATACAAAGGACGTAGAAGACCTTGAACCAGAATTAAATCACGAATTAAATCACGAATTAAATCACGAATTAATGTTATAGGTGAATTATTATATAAATATAAGAGTGAAAGAAAACATATTAATTAATAAAAAATATATTTAAAATTACAATAGTTCAATTATTAAAATGAATTTAACTATTTCAGAAAAACCAAATAGTAATAAATTTCCTACCATATGTTTGAATATGATAGTGAAAGATGAATCAAATGTTATTGTAAATACATTAAATAATCTGTTTAAGTATATCAAATTTGATTATTGGGTTATTTCGGATACTGGGTCTACTGATGGAACACAACAAATTATAAATGATTATTTTTTAAAGAAAGGAATTCCAGGAGAACTAGTTTCGCATGAATGGAGAGATTTTGGGTATAATCGTTCAAAAGCATTAGAAAGTGCATATGACAAAACCGATTATTTACTTATTTTTGATGCCGATGATAAAATAAATGGTGATTTAATATTACCATTCAATACAATACCAAAAAATAAATGGGTTGATCGTTATATGTTGAAATTTGGAAAAGGGTTTGAATATGTGCGTCCATTATTAATAAATAATCATAAAAAATGGGAATTCAAAGGAGTATTACACGAATTTTTATCAAATAAGGAACCAATTAATGAAGAAAATGGAGTTGTTGAAGGAGATTACTTTATTGATTCAGGTAGAACAGGAAATCGTAGTCAGAACCCAACAAAGTATTATGATGACGCAATGATACTAGAAAAAGCATATCAATCTGAATTATCATTACCAGATAAAGGATTGTCAGGACGTTATGCGTTTTATTGTGCGCGTAGTTATAAAGATGCCGGAAATAAATACCATAATAAAGCAATTGAGTGGTATAAAAAAGTATTGGATATTAACAACCACTGGAACCAAGAAAAATATTATTCGGCGCAAGAAATTGGAATGATATATAGAGAGAAAAATGATATGGAAAATTCTTTAAAATATTTATTGAAAACACTAGAATATGATAATGAACGAATTGAAGGACTTATCATGGCAATTGAATACTTGTATAATTCAAATCAATACGTTTTAATCAATGCGCTTTATCACAGATACAAAAATTATAATAAAAATCCTAATGAAAAATTATTCATTAACAAACACTTCTATCAGGATAAACTTGAATTTTATAATGGTATAACGGCATATAATGTTCACGATAAAGAAACAGGCTACAATTGCTGTAAACAAGTATTAATAAATCAAATTGTCGGAAAAGGTGAGTTAGGTGTTATTATAAATAATTTGTTTTGTTGTTATAAAGATTTACTAGAAAATGATAAAAATACGCTATCACTCTTTAAAGCATTAGATACCCTTATATGTAATGATAATGATATAGTTAATAATAAAATTGCGATTGAATTATGGAATTTTCTATTTGAAAAAAATAAATCTCTATTTACAAATTTAAATAAAAATATAGTTAAACAAATTCAGAAAGCATTACAGCACCATAAAGCAAATCCTGACAAAAATAAAGTATTGATTACATTTACTACGTGTAAACGTCTAGATTTATTTAAACAAACGATTAATTCCTTTATGAATCATTGCAATGATATAGATATGATAAGTCACTGGTTTTGTGTTGATGATAATTCAACGACCGAGGATAGAAAATACATGAAATCAACATATAATTGGATTGAATATTATATGAAAAACATTGACGAAAAAGGTCATCGTTCAAGTATGAATATTATATGGAATAAATTACAAACGATGAAACCGAAATACTGGATACATATGGAAGATGATTTTCTGTTTTATCATCCAATGAATTATATTAAAGAATCGATTGAAGTTTTATCGAATAATAACCATAATATCAAACAAATTGTGTTTAATAGAAATTATGCTGAAACCATAGAACATTATAGAGTAAAAAGTCATTTATCAATGAAAACACCACCCTTATATTCAAATATTTTATTGCAAGATCACCGGCCCAACGAAAATATAACAAATGTTCAAAACTCGCATTATTGGCCGCATTATAGTTTTCGTCCTTCAATGACATTAGTAAAACCGATATTGAGTTTAGGTAATTATGATACGCCTAATCAGTTTTTTGAACGCGACTATGCTGACAATTGGAATGATGCTAATTATAAAACAGCATTTTTCAATCGAATAACACATCGTCATATTGGAAGATTAACATCTGAAATGAATAGTGATAAAAAGAACGCATATCAGCTTAATAACGAATCACAATTTTTTGAAAATAAGTCCCAGCTCAAAAATAATAATTTTAAAGTAGTTAATTTAACTCGACGCCCTGATAGAAAAAAAGCAATCACTACACTTTTTAAAGACCATAATGTAAAAGATTATACATTTTATAAGGCAATAGACGGAAAGGAATTAAAATCCACAAATGAATTAAAAAAGATATTTGATGGAAATGATTTTGGAAATCGTACCGGCGTCATTGGCTGTGCTCTAACCCATTTGAAATTATGGAAGGAATTGATTGAAGACAAGGATAATGATTATTATCTTATCTTTGAAGATGACATTACATTGACCCAAAATAAATTTAATGAGAGATTAAATAGCCTGAAACCTGAATTTGAAAAAAATGAATTGTTGTTTTTAGGTTATCATATGTTTTCTAATAAACGTAAAGAATTTGAAACTATATATGAAACAATAAGTGATGAAACACAACTCAAAATAGAAACTATAAATAAAGAATTATATATTGGCGGAACATTTGCATATTCCATAAATAAAATTGGAGCTAAGATATTAATTGATCACATAGAACAAAACGGCATCAAGCATGGTATTGATTATATTATGAAAATTACACCAAATTTGAATATAACAGAATTACAACCTTTAATTGTTTATTCAGAATGGGATGAAACTGGACACAATCCAGTGGATACGGATATACAAACCAATTCTGATAGTTTAAATTTTACTCAGACAATAGAAGATCAGTTTAAATTTGTTAAAAATTTAGACCAAATTGGGAACGATTTATATTTTAAACCAGGAACAATAACTGAATGTATGTTGAATGCGTTAAGCGATGCGAAGTGTATTGGATTTAATACCTTAGGATTTTTTAAAAATAAAATAGATAATCTAACTTCATCGCAATATTTTAAAGAAACGGATGGGATGTATATTAAAAAACAAAAGGGCATGAATCATGTGCCTGTGTGCATTAAAATGCTATGTAATTGGTGTTCTTCAGAACAATTGTGTAAAGAATGGTCGAATATGTATATGGATAGAGATGGTCACAATTATAAGAATATAAAAATGACATCTTCAAATAATCCTGACGAAATAGATTATTATGTAATTATTAATTCTCCCCAACCAACAGACCATTATGTACCTGAACGCACAATCGTGTTTCAAATGGAACCTTGGGTATCTGACCCCCAAAAAAAATGGGGTGTGAAAACCTGGGGAGAATGGGCAACACCTGACCCTAGTAAATTTTTTAAGGTTTTTACACATAAAACTCAATTGAATAATGTCCAATGGCAGATTGATTATCCCTTTTATACGGAGCCAATTGTATGTAATGAGAGAAAAAATAAAATAGCTACCATTTGTAGTGAAAAGAATTTTGATGATGGGCATCAATTACGAAATAATTTCATTAAATATATAGATTCATCGAGCGAAGCATCATCTATATCAATCGATGTGTTTGGGAAAGAAAATTATCATCAATTTATAAGTTCATATAAGGGACCTGTACCTGACGATAATAAATACAATGTATATTCAATGTATAAATATTGTCTATCATCCGAAAACAATTCTGAGAATAATTATGCAACCGAGAAACTATGGGAAGCAATCTTATGTGAATCTCTCTGTTTTTATTGGGGGTGTCCGAACTTAGAAGAGTATATAGATGAAAAGGCATTTGTACGATTACCTTTAGAAGATCCAGCAGCGGCCTTAAAAATCATTCAACAAGCTATGGCTGAAGATTGGTGGACGCAACGAATCGAAGTAATCAAACAAATGAAAGAGAAAATTCTGAATAAATTAGGATTTTTTCCTTTATTAAAAGATGTTTTACATTGTTGATATATTATTATTAATAATATTTAATATCGTCTTCTGGTTTTTCGTTTTTGATGGGTTTTTCGTTTTCGATGGGTTTTTCGTTTTCGGTGACTTCTTCTTCCTCCTCCTTCCGGCGGGTCGTTTTGACGCCTGTGTTTCTTTTTCTTGGATTTCCTGGAGTGATCAGACGTTTGATTATGTACAAAAGCAACGGCGTCCGGATTTGCATCTTGCCTGTATGCTTTATCATCGTAAAAAGAATCATTTGTTATTTCTTTAG
>Ga0315316_10001588_pt1 | contig 16073 bp, 20 predicted proteins | sample M160m3416metaG_FD_203702 | JGI IMG/M metagenome (GOLD analysis project Ga0315316, IMG submission 203702) | Ammonia-oxidizing marine archaeal communities from Monterey Bay, California, United States - M1 60m 3416 | ecosystem: Environmental > Aquatic > Marine > Intertidal zone | place: USA...
GGATGCATACCACCAGCTGGAGGTCTATATGCATTAGTGGGTATCACCACTATATCAGGGTCAACAGATTGCCTCAAAGCACGTTCTATACCCCTTAGCGTACCGCCAGCACTTGATGGACAACTCCCACACGCCCCCTTGAATGATATCACTACCTCGTTTCCTTTAACAAGGTCAAGTTCTATGTCACCGCCATCATTCACTAGATATGGTCGAATTGTTTCCTCAATGACTTTTTCTACAGCTTCGTACTTTTCTATGTCATTCATTGTGTTTATCAATCATTTGTTCTGTAAAATCCATTAGATTTCTCATCCTTTGTACTACCAGTTTAAGTATAGGGTTTAGTGCTTCTGGTCTATTCTTGAGTAACCGAGCATAATTCTGTTTAGTGACCATCCCCAACTTAACATCTGTTTTAGCAGTACAGGTCGCGGTTCTAGGTCTTGAGTCCACTAGTCCAATTTCACCAAAAATAGAGTTTTTTCTTAGCGTAGTCAAATAATTTCCCTTTTTAGTGACATTTACCTCGCCCTCTAATATGATATAAGCATCATCTGATTCTTCGCCTTCTTTTAATATAACATCTCCAAGTTCATAATTTAATGTTTTCATAGTGATCCTCCTTATCAGATACCCATTTGAGTTCTAAATCTCTCCCAACCGTTATAAAACTTCTTAAAGGCAACTACGGTCTTTTCTAAATCTTTAATCTGTTTCTTTAACTCAACTATCTCTTTTTCTAATTCTTCTACTTGATTAGGCACTAACATCACTCTCCTCAGTTATCTGTTAAATTAATATCACATTCTACTAGTTCTTTAGTCTCATCCTTATATGGTTCAATATGTCCAAAGAAAATATCTTGGCCATTTACTACTACTCTTGGATTACCAGCCTCCACTACACCACCTATAACTCTTGAGTTTTCCATTGAGTCTAATGTTGCAGCTAAATCTTCCATCTTGACTATCACCATCATACCAATGCCCATATTGAATGTGGTATATAATTCTTGGTGTGAGAACTCACAACCCAAATCTTTGAATATATCAGGTGTATAGTCAAATGTCAAATCATACTGGAGATTCTTAGGTATCCGTTCAAGATTCCTAAAGCCTCCACCTGTTATATTGACTATAGCACATGGATTCTCAATCCTTGCCATTAGAGTCATTATCTCTCTAGTGTATAATTTAGTAGCAGTGAGATTTTTAGGTGAAATTAATTCAGGCATACGTTTACTAATAGCAGTCCAACCATTAGCGTGTATACCAGATGATGGCAATCCAACAATAACATCACCGGGCTCTACTCTACTACCATCAATGAGATTGTCTTTTTGAACAGTGCCCATTATAGAGCCGGATATGTGGAAATTGGTATTTTGTAGTATTTCAGTCTCACCACCAGTAAGTACGGTGAATGAAAAACCACAATAATCTAATATACCTGATATTACTTGGGGAATTATGTGAGAGTCGTTTTGTGTGGATGTGATGTGATCTGAGAAACCAATGGGATTTGCACCTACACATAATAAATCATTATAACACATAGCAAAGCAATCTTTACCAATAACATCATACATCTGTCTAGCTAACAGGTGTTTTATCTTACTACCAACACCATCAACAGCTGTTGCAATATAGTTCTGGTTGGTATCCACTACACTAGCAAAATAGTGTGGTGTACCTACAGTCTTATATAGTGAGTTATTGACTGATAAATCTGATTTTTCTATTTCATCTAAAACACTAGCTGTTGCATCATCAAGCATAATATTATCCTTTCATTATACAACCATTATACCACATTATATCCTGATATACAAGGAAAAGGTTTACCAAAAACTCCCTGTTACAGCCTTGATATATAGGTGTTTTAAACCTTCTAATACTCTATGTAAATTTGCTGTATCATTATAGGTATCTGCTATATGTATCAATCCGATAAATGTAAATACCAGAAATATTAACAGTGTCACCCATCTCATTTCTTTTCTCCTGCTTTCAATGTTGCATTATGATTCAAGAAATCACCTGCTTTATACCAGACAGGTTTATTTTGCATGAACATCATAGTCAAAAATAATATAGCGACCAGCGACCATATTACTTTATTTATGGTGCTCATTTGGTTTCCTTATTTAGAATGTGTAAGAAATATCACAATCCCTCCATAAATCCACCATAACGCAATAACTAAATCTGTCATTCTACCTCCGAATACGGGCAACTCTCATGTAGCCATAGGGTGCGTAACTACGAGTTGTGTGGATGCACAACCTACTCAAAACTATTGTAAAAAAATATGTTCTCACAAGAGTAATGAGAGCTTCGTGGGCTAGGGGCCATTCACCAGGCCTATGCCTTTTTCTTTAGTTTCCAGTATTTCTTCCTTACCTGTATTTATAATATCTCTACATCTCACAAGGCATATAAATTAAGCCTTTATCTGGTAAATCATGTGTATGTGTACCGAAACAACCTAGCCACATAGCTGCAATCTCTGCTTCTGTCTCTGTTTTGTAAATATGATCCATTATATCTCTACTATTGATTACACCATTCGGGAGTTTTTCTTGTTTATGATGAGAACCCTCACTCTTGTTATGTGGTGTAGACAAATCTGGTGCAATAAACGGTACTAATGGTGATTTTTGTCTCGGCACACTTCTATTTACTTTTTTATCGTCTTGTATTAAAGCCTGTTTATAGTCCAACTCTGTATCTGATTCAAATGGTATTGGATTTTGACCAGCAGTTCGCTCAAGATGACCCCTATTGCTGTCTATAAAGTTATCTATATCTTCATAAAATCTTTGCATACCCTGATAACCGATTAATCTTGCTTTTTCTTCACCATTGTCAAATACTATAAATGTTGGTGTTCCAGCAATACCATCAATTTTTCGTGCCTCATATGCTTTATCATACCATTTTGGTGCAGATGCTCTATCCATACTAATGATTCTTAGTGGTAGTAATTTTGCAGCCTCTGATTGTGCATATGTTGGTGCAACCTCTTTTAAGAATGCTTGACAATAACCACATGATGCCATAGAGAACATTAGTAGTTCTGTAGCTATTGCTGTTGTAGTCATTGTAAAAAATAATGCAATTGATATAATGAGTTGTTTCATTTTGTTTCTATCTCCACTAATTTATTTATAAGTGCCTGTAGTCTTTCAACTTCCTTCTTAAGTACAAGATTCTCTGCTTCAAGGGTAAGCACTCTACTCCTCTTAACCTCTATCTGTGACTCAAGGATGCAAATTTGTGTATGTGTTTGTGAATCATTTGACCAATTACTCATATTATACCTCCTTTGTTTAAACTCAAGCCCTTATCCAATCTGGTTTTTCATTCCATTTATTTGGCCCTTCTTTTAATAAAACGCCTTTATACATATAATAGTTTGGACTTGATGGATCATCAAACTCTGGATGTTCAGCTCTATATTTTGCGACTCTCTCTAAATTCCATAGTCTCAACTTTTCGGCATTAATTTTACCCAATGCAATAGCACGAAGATACATATCAGCAGTAAGCAGACCCCGATCATTAGCTGTATCCATATCCCTAATAAATTTATTCATATCTTCAGGAGGCCAAGACATCCACTCTGATGGAACTTGACCATTCCATGCCTTTGTTCCTGTTTGCACTCCTAAAAATGTTGTTTTTAATCCACCTTCTATAGTTACATCAATAAGTTTATCTGTATCAATCCCCTTTTCGATACGCTTATCCCAGCGATCGGGGTCTGATAGACTATAATCCTGACCAGCCGGAGTTAATTCAATAGTTTCAGGAATGGTTGATACTGGTGCTGGTGAAACATTTTCTTGTATCTTTTTCAGTTTGGTAATTGGAGGGTCAGACATTAAAACCTCTGCATTATCTTTAAAGGCTTCCTTAACACTATTAGTAACTTTTTGTATTTGCTTTGTATCCTTCGCCGTTTCTAATTTTCCTAATAATGGTTGTACAGGTAACTTCTTCAAAGCACCAGAAGGGTCTAATGAAATATTTGGTATAGTCATGCTACATGGATCAAACGTACCAGTAACAGAAAATACTGACTCGGCTAAATCAGTTATGTTTATATTAGTAAACCCTCTTAAATTTTTTATACCAGCATAATTAAGTGCAAGTGCAGCTGTTTTTTCTATATAAGCAAGACTTCCTTTTGTAGTAGTAGCTAAATCAGCAAGGTCGCCTCTTAATGATTTTATTTCTTCTGGTACTTCTGGTAAAGATGCAGATACCTTATCTTTAAGTATATTAAGTTCACCTTCTATATTATCAGCCATTGCTTGAAGTCCAGCAGGTGTACCTAAATCAATATTTAACATGGCCTGTGCTCTTGCTTGTAGTTCACCCTTGAGATTATTTAAATTTAAATCTACTCCACAAGTTTTTGGTATTTCAAATTCTGGTAATTCAAAGGCCATTTACTATACTCCTTGTGCTTGTTGAGCTGCTTCTGATGAACCTCTTTGAACAGGGTTAGCGTAATCAGTACCACCCTCTCTATAACTATGGACATCACTACCTGTATATACTTTATAGACACTATCATGTCGTTCATCCAATGTACTAGCATAGTGTTCAAATGCAGCACCATTGAGTTTTTTCTGGAATGTACCACCAACATTTATTGATGAGTTTCCACTAACATTTATTGTAGAACTTCCAGATATTTGATGTGTTGAGTTGCTATTTACAGTATGGTTAAAATTAGCATTAGTAGATAATCCCATGTCACCAATAGATGTTATGTCAATATTTCCAGATGTAACCATTGTAGTATTTTTATTTACCATAGTAAACATTGTTCCATGTGTTATCTCTGTTAAAGTACCAGTAATGGTTTCTGAACAATTACCTGTCTTATCAGTAACACCATCTTGTTTTTTACCAGCACTACCTATATTTATAGTTCTATCATCACCAATATTTAGGATTTGATCAAATGCAATATATAAATCATCATTTCCATTCACTACTGTTTTTCTATCAGCTAGAACTTCTGTTACTTCATTACCAGTTATTTTAGTTCTCTTATCTCCATGTACATTCAAATGATAATCACCATAAACTTCCTGTACCAGACTGCCTTGATATAACATACGACAATCCCCCTCAATAGTTACATTACACGCACCACTAATGAGGACATCTTTATTACCAATAACTATTTCATAATCGTTAGCAACTACTTTAACTACCCTAGTACCATCAGGCTGTATTTCTTCAAATGTACCTTTTCTATGATATCTATGTAATCTTTCTGCATCTTCTGTATCATCCCACTCCTCAACATGACCAGACTCACTCATCCGAACATGATTGAATGGATACACTGAGGACATTTTTATAGAATCTAAATATTTTGTATCACTAATCTCCGTTCCACCATATCTAGGATTTGGTTCATTCCATAGTGTAGTCTCATAAAGTGCAGAATCATCTGTATGAGGTATAGATGTTGACATATCTCCAGCTAGAGCAGTAGGTACTCTTTTGTGTCTTGATTTTCTTTTATATCTTAATGATTCTGCATCTTCACCATTTTCAGTACCAACAACAGGATGGCCATCACCAGTAGCTAATCTATGTGTATCTGGTATATTTAAATCACCTGCTCTTGGATATTTACCAGAAGGGTCATTAAATCCAAGTTTAGTATCTGCACCTTTCTCTGGTATACCACCAAAGGTTGACATCATTACAGGTTCTTGTGCGTTCTCACCGTCACGAAAAAAACCAAATACCCATGTACCCTCTACTGGGCCCATAGGTGTAGTACCAATACCATTCATAGCTGCAGATGTAATTGGCTGACTTGGTGTTGCCCAAGGCAAATGGTTTGTAGGTATACCAACACCTTCAACTTTATTATCAGTATGATATCCAAGTATGCGTACTCGACATCTACCCAACATCAATGGATCTAGTCTATCCTCTACAACACCTTGCCACCAAACAAATTCACCGAACATAATTAATCTTCCTTTCTTGATAATCTTGTCGGAACGTGCTCTTCCAGACCATCTTTACTTACTTCCACTTTCATATTATATGCTATCTTTTCCTCTATTCTTGTGAAAATATGTTGAATAGCAGTAATCATGTATTTTCCAGAAAGAAACTTATCATCAACTGCATCAGTTTTTTTATCCTTGTCAGTAGTTTCTGGTGATGGTAGATATACATTAGCTGTCATTCCAACACGCAGAGCAGAGTTACCACTTACTTCTAAAAGAATATTTATTCCATCATATATACCCATATGTCCATTTCTTTTTAATTTCCAATTTTCTACATTATTATCATAGTTATCAACACCATTCATAGAATACATATTATCATGCTTAGGATAAAACTCTACCCTACTATCAATCATACTACTTAAGTTTCGTTCAGTAGTTATTGGATATCCATTATTATCAGAAGGGGGTGCATAGGTAGTTCTTGCTACTTGTGATGAGCGAATCTCAACATCTGAATTTGATAGTGGAGGAAATTGCCCACAATGATTAAGAGAAAACCAACTATTAAATCCACCATATTCATGTTGAACTATTTTTTTTCTAACAATATCATGTGTAATGAGTTTAGATGCATACACACCTCTTTGAGTATTTTCTTTTTTATCAAATTGCTTTATGAATTTAAAATCTTTAATTTTTATAATTCCCTTTGATGCGTTTTCTACTCCTGTAGAATCATCTATTCTTGCTCTCTGGACAAAAGTAAATATAGCAGGTTTATCCACTAATGTATTTAGACTCATAAAAAATGAACCTCTCACTGTTTCAAAATAAACATAATTGATACCATTAGATTCATTAGGTATTGCTCGTTTGGATAACCATTCAATAGCTTTAAGAGGACTTAAGTTTGGTATAATAACACTTTCAGTTCTCTCAGTAGGTTCTGAAAATAATCCAGTTGTATCATCACTAAGATACTTGTGATAAATATCTGAAACCATATAACTAATCTTTTTATTATTATAAGATTTTGATACCTTAGAGTGAAGGCTACTCATATATGTTTCTGATATTAAATCTAATGTATACCTTTGTGCTTTTGTTTGTCTAGGGTCTATTAAACCCCTTGCATTTAATGAGTTGACATGAAGTGGAGGAGGTTTAATACTATATGTTTCAGATTCATGACCATCTCCAAATCCAGTAAGAGCTATATCAATATCAACAGTTTCCTCACCAACAATAGGTAATTTGTATGGTACATTATGTGAATCTGATAGAACTATTTTTGCAGTTAAAGCTGGACGAAAAATATCCTCATATATGCTTAACTCTTGCATATGAGGATATAAGTCATACCTACCACTAGCACCACGAATCTCTAATTGTTTTACAGTAACATCAGCTGCATTAACTTGTTTTGACATAATATTATTCTTATATAGATTGCTTGAATTCTTTTAAGATTTGTGGTATATATTCTGATCTTATAATATTGATTGTTCTTTTTTCATCATTCAATAGTTCTTCATAAGTAAAATTAGTAATAGGTTTAGCACCAGCCACTGCACTTTGTAATTCTGGATTTGCACCTGTCTGATTGACAGAATCTACTATATTACCATCCTCATCTTCATAGTGGTGTATATCATTTATATTAGAATATTTCTTAGTAGCATATTTTCTTAAATCATAATATGCTAGTGGCCAATCATAATATGGATTCGTCATGTAGTTAGCATACAAAACAACCCAATGTAAAGTAGAATCACCATAGAACTTGTGTGCAAGTATATCTGCTCTATCTCCATCATTAATAAAATATTGTTCAAAAAAAGCAGAATTAATAACATTCAGCTTCTTTCGTATCCTTATAAGGACATTGGTTATTAATTGAATTCGTGAATTATTCTTATCACCACGAACATCATAACCTATAGATGGAAAGTATTCAAAGTATGCCATTAGAACTTTCTCCCTGATTCTTTAAATTTACCGACTTGTGTATTACCCATAACATCTTCTGAGGTAACAAGTTCTGTTTCTTGAAAGCTTAGAGTTAATGATATATCAACTGGAGCACCACCTTCAAATGACTGCCAACCCTGCTGTGTAAAATTTGTATTAACACCAGTACAGACACAATATTTTATCTCTGGAAGGTATTTATTAGTCACATAAGAATTAGTATTATCAATAGTTAAAAAATCAATTTTAAATTCCATTGGATATGCAAACACACCAGATTCACCCTTGCTTTCAAATGATGGTTTTGAGTGAGCTCTAAAAGACCTAATAATATCTTGAATAACAATAACATCACCATCACTAAGAGCTCTTAATGTAAAAGTAAATTCAAATGAACGAAAATCAACTCCCTGAAATGTTTGTTCTTTGTATGGATTAGCCTTAACACCAAATGTACTTTCAAGACCAGATTGTAGTGAACCACTACCAAGTGCTGCACCTATTATTGGAGCTGCAATACCACTAACGCCTGGTATTAAATTAGTGAGAGCTCCAACACCACCACCTATTGCTGTTCCTGCGCCACTTAATATACCATATTCCACAGCACCTTCAATTCCACCTTTAAGAGCAGCACCTAATACCCCTAAGTCCGCCCCTTGCCATTCAACCTGTTCACTAAATGCAACACTTTCTGGCATATTCAAATAAATACTTCTTATATGCTGGTCAGCGTCGTGTTCCTCCTCCAGTCTTGAGTTGTCAAAGTCTTGTTTCACATCTTTCGCGAACTTTTTAGCCCCAGCCGCCATTGCGTCTACCCTCTTTTTCGTAGCCTGAGCATCATCTGCCATCTTAGCCTTCAACTCTTCAATTTTCTGCTCTGTTGGTGAATTGTCACCGAAAAAAGTTAGTTCGTCCTCTAACTCCTCTAATTTTTTCTCGTTCTCCTTGTTTCCAGTTGTGGACATAACCTGAGCAGTTGATGACTTAACTTTCTTTTTTATATTCTTATAAGAGACACCTGATCTTTTATAGATACTAAACTTAATAGCTTCTGGAAAAAACTTATTTTCCATATCCTGCGGAAATATTAGTGTATCACTTACCATGACACCATTTTTCAGAGTTTTATCTCCGAGATCATTTAAAAATAATGCTCTAGCCATTATACTTTTCTCCTAGTTTTCAACAGAGTTTCCCTAAATACCTTCGCACTCCTTTTCTTACCACCAGCACCCATTATAAACTTTTCTGCATCCTCCATAATAACATCATTCCAACTAAGAGGTGATATTTTAATTATTTTTGATCTTATATTTTCCATTCTATACCTATGATAGATTGCCTTGGCAAAACGATACTTTCTTGCTCTCATTATTATTTGTCTAAATGATTTGACTCTTAACCTAGTATCTTCTGATATTTCATCCTCATCCAAAAAAGGGTTAATATCTTCAAGTAATTGTGCTCTATGTTCCTTATACATATAATGAAAGTTAATACCCTCAAATAACCTTCCACGTTTCTTTACAACAAAAACAAGAGGAAACTTATCATAATACTCATTTGTAGGTTCAGCAATATACTTGAAATAATACATATTTCCTGATAGTATTACAGAAGCTCTATCTCCCTCTATTGTATTCAATTTTGATTTAGTAGCCATTGTATGTATTTATAAGAGATTTACTTAATTCCTAACTCTTTTTCTGTAATAACTACAAATTCCCATCCACGTTTATCTGCATATTTCTGTGCAGCTTTCCATTTGGATTGGTTTACTACATAGGTGTTAATCTTATTCTTATAGGCAGCTGTTTGTCTTTGAGGTTTCTTTGGAGGAAAACACTGGTTATAAGGTTTTATCTCTATCATGTACTTTTTAATCATACCCGTTCTTGTCATTACTTTAACATAAAAATCCACAAAATACCGTCTAGTACGTTTCTCTACTGGATTATAGTATGGTACAATGACAGTTTCAGAGCCCCACTCCATGACGTTAGAATTACTATCTAAATACTTCATATAGATGAGCTCCCAACGTGATCTATGTTCACATTCATGGAGTTTACCTACATATTTCTCTTTATTTCGTACCTTATATTTTCCAACTTTGGGATATTTTTTCATAAAAGTCTTATAAATACATTATATGGTTAATAGTATTTATAACGGGAGTGCTGGGAATGGCTAAACAAAGTATATTCGATTTCACTAGTAAGATGAATTCTTTTGCTAGACCAAATCTATTTGAGGTGAGTATAACACCTAAAGAAAAGGTAAAGATAAATGGTCATTTCAAAAGCAGATTAGTATTTAACTGCTTTCAAGCTGATATTCCAGGCTTATCAATTGCTACAGTAGATAGAGATAAATCATATAGAGGTATAGCCTATCAAAAATTATACGAAGATGTTACTCTTGGATTCTATGTTAATGTAGACATGAAAGAAATAAAGTTTTTTCAAAACTGGATGGAGATTATAGTTCGTCCAGAGGATAATCATGTAGGGTTTTATAATGATTATGTAGGTACAGTAGAAATTAAAAATTTAGATAGACAACAAGAAACTGTTTTAACCACAAAATTACATGACGCATATCCAAAAAGTTTATCGGCTGTAAATTTAGATTATGGTACTACTGATACTGTTATGACTATAAGTATTACCATGACATATAGACATTATACACAAGAATTTGTACATTGGAAAGATAATGATAATGATAAAGAAGTTATGGTTGATCCGAATGAGTTTCTAAAAAAACAAGTAGCTCATCTGAAAACCTGGCAGGATAAATAATTAATAACAATATCATTTTATATTAAGGAGTTAATGAAATGGGATTACCAAAGATTGCATTACCAGAGTATAGTTTGAAATTGCCTTCAACTGGAGAAGAAATAAAGTATAGACCTTTTCTTGTTAAAGAAGAAAAAATACTTCTTCTAGCTATGGAGAGCGAAGATACAAAACAAATAATGACAGCAACAAAGAATGTTATACAAAGTTGTGTGTATAATGATCTGGAGATAGATGGATTACCTATGTTCGATATTGAATATATATTTCTATGGTTGAGAGCAAGAGCCAAAGGTGAAAAAATTGAATTGAATTATAAGTGTCCTAAGTGTGAAGGAGCAATACCTTTATCATTCAATATTGAAGATGTTAAGATTCATAGAAATGATAAACATGAACAAAAAATTCAAGTAAATGAAGAACTTGGTGTTATGATGAAATACCCAAATATGGCTCTACAAGTATTACTTGAAAGTTCACAGGAAAAAAATCAAATAGAACAGTTATTCATGACAATAAGATTATGTATTGATTATATTTATGATAATGAAAAAATGTATTCAAGTAAAGATCATACAGAACAAGAACTGGTTGACTTTCTTGAATCATTATCTGATAACCAATTTCAAAAATTATCTAAGTTTTTTGAGACTATGCCAAAACTACAACATGAAATAGAATTAAACTGTCTTAATAATAAGAGTGACAAAAATAAAAAGAAGGTTGTATGTGGGTATAAAGAACCACTAGTCTTGGAGGGCCTCCAGTCTTTTTTCGACTAGCCCTCTGTAACGAATCTCTATCTAATATGTTAAGTGCTAATTTTTCTATGATGCAACATCACAATTATTCTCTTGCAGAATTAGAAAATATGTTGCCATGGGAAAGGGAAGTATATATGGCTTTATTAGTCAATCATGTTACAGAGGAAAATGCAAGAATTAAACAACAAAACAAGGGTTAAAACTGATGGCACAGAATAAAGATCAAAAAGACCAAAAAGACCAAGTTCAAGAGAGAAATAATACCGATCTTGCTAGTAAGATTACCACTGGTGTTGGTGGTAATTTGAAAAAAGGGTTTACTGGTATGAACAAGACTATGAGAGGTCTTTTCTCAAAAAAAGTCGAAGATATATCAGAAGGTAAAAGAGCCATTAAACTTGCAAGGAATACTGATCAAAAGACGTTGATTGCGATGAACGGTATCCTAAAAATGTCAAAATCCCAAAAAATAGCTGCTAAGGCAGGAAAAGCAGTTGCTAACAAACTAGCTAGTTGGTGGAAATTATTATTAGCTGTCTCTTTAATTTTTGTGCCATGGAAAACTGTTTTACCAAAATTAAAACAAGCTCTTGTTGATGTAGCTGAATGGTTAAAATCAATAGATTGGGAAGAAACTTGGAGCACATTAAAACAAATATTTCAGTCAACATTTAAAGTAATTGGATATGTTCTGGAAAAAATCTGGAAATGGTTTCTTAAACCGATGGTCGGTATGATTTTTGGTAAAAAGGAAAAAGATGAAAATGACCCAACAGGTTTCAAAGATGGCGGAAAACTTCAAGGCGGTTTATTTGGAGCAAATTCAGGGTGGTTTGATAAACTTATAGGAGGATCAGCACTAGTTGTAGCATTGACAAGCTTAATTGCACCTATTGCCGCATTTAATGTAGCTTGTTGGATGTTTTCTAAAGCTGCTGGTCTTAGAAGTCTTGCTGGAGGAAAAATGCTCGGTGGCATTCGAGATTTACAAGCAGTTGGTGCCTCGACACCAGAACAACTGCAAATGTCAAATGACCGAGCTGCGAATGCAAAAAAGGTAGGGCCAAGAACTGGTAAAACTCCACCAAAACCAAAAGCTGGTGGTAGTTGGTTTAAGAGTTTAATTGGTAGATTGGGTAGTTTTGGAACATACCTTTTGCAAGTTGGGAGAGGAGTTGTAACAGGTTTAATGTCTATGGGCCCGTGGGGATGGGGCATATTAGTTGGGATTGCTCTTGGTATAATGGTATATGCTTATTGGGATGATATAGTCAAGTCTTTTAAGGATATATGGAAAGGAATAACAAACGGAATAGATAAAATTAAAGAATTTGCAAGTAGCATAGTGGATGGTGCTCAGGAAATAGTTGGTAATTTTCTTAGAAGTGTTGGCGCAGGGATGATTGCAGATTGGCTTGACCCTAAACGTGCTGATACAGAAAACCCACCAACTGAATTCACATGGGGTGGTTTTGCTGGAGAAATGTGGGCAATATACTCTGGAATGTGGGGAAAAATATTTGACTTGTTAACATTTGCAGATTTAAGGAGCAAACTTGCCGGTTGGTTAAGGAGTCATGGTGCTGGTATTTTTGCAAATTGGATTGATCCTGATAAAGATAAAAAAACAGAAGAAAAAATTACACCATTAAATATTATGAAAGAATATTCTATAGTTATTAAAGAGGTGTGGACAAAAATAGCAAATTTAATTAGAAAAATAAATCCTGTTACAATTGTCAAAGAGGTAGTAGCGGGATTCGTAAAAGGTGCAAAGGCTTTTTGGGGAGATATTAAATCATCATTCGGTGGAGATGATGAAGAAGATGAGGGATCACAAGAAAGTCCAAAAGAAAGTAAACGAAGAACATCAAAATCGCGACGAAGCTTCACACCGGAGTGGCTTCAAGAGAAACGAGCGAAAAGAGCAAGGAAGAAAAAGACTAAAGATGCTGCCATGGAACGAATACGTCTTAAGAATAGTGGTAAATCTAATGGCGGTAATCTCAAAACAGGTGTTACGGGAGCAATTACTAGTATGTTTTCCGGTAATGATGGTGGAGCAACAACTTCGATACCAGATGATGGCGGAACTACTGATATGGGAGGGGTTAAATGGAATAAAATGAGTCCAGAAGGAAGGAAAGGTGTTGAATCAGCAATATGGAGCATCTATAATAAACATGGAAAGAAGCCAACATTTGTTAGTGGATTAAGAGATAAAAATCATGAATTATACAATCCAAATTCATCTCACGCACATGGAATGGGATTTGATTTAAGATCAAGAGGTTTAGGTGACAAGAAAGGAGCTATTGCAGCTGACTTATCTACTACTTTCAATCAAGCAGGATGGTTCATGCAAGAGGAGGAAGCTGGTCAAAGTAACTCAACTGGAACAAGGGCCACAGGAGATCATTTTCATATTCATAAAGCTGCTAAAGGTTTTCATGGTTGGGTAAATGAGGCTACTGGATTTATTGCTGGGGAGGCGGGGAGAGAAAGGGTAGATATTACTCCAATAACTAATCCACAAAGTCGAACAGATGCTATGAATAATTTACATAGAGAAAATGCAGAAGGAAAGATCACAAGTAATGCAGCACCAGTAATTGTAAGTTCTCCAACAACTACAACTGTTAGCAATAATACACAACCACTGGTAATGTCACCTACTGCAAAATCACCAGTACCATTATAAAAAATAAAGGGGGAAGTGTACCGAAACGGTTTCACTAAGTATCACGGAGCTCCTGCGAGTAGATACCAGCATACTAATGGTTATGCACCATTATAACAAAACACTCCCCCCAATATTAATTATTGTTCAGCTAACTTCTTGAAGTATTCCAAAGATGAATCTTCTGACGCATCTGTAGAAGGAACATCAACCTCAGCAGTTTCCTCAATCGTTTCATTATAATCACTACCACTACTGGCAGTCACAGTATTAAAACGTGACTCTAACTCTTGATAACTCTTAAAGTTCTCTGGAGCTAGAATACCTTGAAGTGAATGCTGTTGTTTCCAAATTTCTTCAAGTTTAGCATCGTCACCATCAAACAATGGTGCAGGTGTAGCAAACTCTGACTTATCATAATTTGCATACCCTTCTACTTTGCGAATCTTAAGTTTGAAATCAGCACCAGACCAAAAATCAAATGGGTTAATTGGTGTCTCATCCTTAAACTCAGGATTCATTTTACTCTCAATCTTTTCAAAGATTTTCTTACCGTATCTAAACAAGAATACTTTACCCTCATTCTCGGCATTCATGCTATCTTCAATAACAAGAACATTACTATAGTAACTCAACTTTCGTTTTCGTTCTCTTGCAATATTCTTATCAGATTCAATACCAGAATTCCACAATGCGGTATTTGCAACTGATACAGGGTCTTTAGTTCCACTAGGAGCATCAGCTCTTGGTGTAGTCAAAGAGTTCTCAATGTACCATCCGCCAGGGCCTTTGAATCCATGAGTCCATAATCTTACCCATGGCACATCCTCACCAGTAGGGGCAGGGAGAAAACGTATAACACAATATCCATTACCTGTCTTATCCTTTTCAGGTTTCCAGATACGGTCATCTTCATACGAAGGTTTCTCAGCCAGTTTCTCAACCTGCTTAGTGAGGTTCTTCAAGTTATCCATTCGGTTTTGTTTTAAATCTTTAAAACTAGACATATTTAATTCTCCTTATTTCGTTATATTACTTAGTATCATTCCAAATATTCATCAAATACATTACAAAGGCAACTTAGAACTTCTATCTTTCATCATATTAAGTTCATAAGCTTCTGCTTCTATCTTGTCTTTGATAGACCTGTTTATCATCTTGGCAACCATTTCAATTTCACAATCAACATCATCAGTATATTTTAAAATAGCTTCCATGTATGATATTCCCTTTTCTTTTACTATCCTATCTAAAGTCTCATTAATGTTTACACTCATTTCAAGTCCTTTATAGAATCACAAATGCCATACTTCTTAGCTTCTTTGGCACTCAACCAAACATCGGTTGCTGGTAAAAGAAATTGTCTTATTTTTGCTTCATTTAAACCTGTACACTTCTTATAATGATTAATCATCCTTTCAGTTGTAAGTTCAAACTCTTTACCTACTGCAACAAGCTCATGTTCTTTACCCCATGTACCCCAACTATATTGATGTGACATAATAGAAGTATTGGGTGTCAAAACTCTCTTACCTTTCTCACCAGCAATAAACATCATAAAACCTGCTGATGCAATTTGTCCTAGACCAGTTGTATGAACGGGGATAGGGCATCCTTTCATAACATCAATGACAGCGAACGCTGCATTTAAATCACCGCCAGGTGAGCTGATGATAATTTGTAAAGATTTTGGTCTTGGTCTTGACCAACTCTTTGTTAGGATAAAGCTTATAAGGTCTTTACAAGTTTCTTGATTAACGTCACTCATAAAGAGATATACACCATTATCCTCTGGAGAGGGTACAGCACGTTCTTCAGCGTTTTTACCAGTCATAGAATCCCCTTCC
>Ga0315316_10001589_pt1 | contig 16065 bp, 12 predicted proteins | sample M160m3416metaG_FD_203702 | JGI IMG/M metagenome (GOLD analysis project Ga0315316, IMG submission 203702) | Ammonia-oxidizing marine archaeal communities from Monterey Bay, California, United States - M1 60m 3416 | ecosystem: Environmental > Aquatic > Marine > Intertidal zone | place: USA...
CCTCACTTGAAGCTGACGCAGTTCTGAATAAAAAGAACCAGCAGCTTGCAACAACTCAAAAAATGGTTCAGACGAAGACACAGCTTCTCGCTGATTCGCAGAAAAAGGTGGCTGAGATGACTGCTTCTATTACAAACTACAAAAAGGAACAGGCAGCTGTAAACGCTCAGGTCGCCACCATCGGCAAGGCCGTCCCAATGCTGCAGGCAGCGGTGGCTCAGATTAAGGCAGCGTCGAAAACACTGCCTGCAGATGCCGAAATCAAGAGTTCCGCAGCTTTGCTTGAAAAACTGGCTGCTGCCCGTGTCACGGGACTGGCGACACTGAAAACAAAGCTGACAGCTGTCACAAAACAAATGCAGAACACAACCACGGCTCTGTCGGCTGTGAATGTGACAATCGCGAACACGCAAAAGGAAATGGCGGCTGATCAGGAGGTGATGAAAAAGCTGGCCGCTGAAGCGGCGCCGATCGCACAGCAGGCGACAGCGGCGAAGGCGAAACTTGAGGCGGCAGAAGCTGAGCTGGGCAAGGCGAAAGCTGTTGTCGATGCACGCAAGGAACAACTGCGGCCACAACTGCTGATTACGCAGGCTGCCGCAAATTAAGTTCCCTGATGAAGTTCCTGATTACGAACGACGACGGTTTCGACGGTCCGGGCCTCGCCGCACTGCACGACGCGCTCAGGCCCCTGGGCGAAGTCCGGGTGGTCGCACCGGCGGTATGCCACAGTGCCAAGGGGCATGCCGTCAATACACACTCGCCAATCCAGGTGGAACGTCGGACGGTGCCTCCGTTCGGAGAGATTGAGATTGTCGATTCCTCTCCTGCAGATTGCGTTCGCATCGGACTCTGTGCACCGGGAGTGGAGCAGCCGGACTTCGTCATTGCAGGCATAAATACCGGAGCCAACCTCGGAGTCGATCTGTTTTACTCGGGAACGGCCGCGGCTGCACGTGAATCCGCGATTCTGGGTGTGCCCGCGATGGCTGTTTCCAGATATCTGCAACCAGGTGTTTCGATTAACTGGCAGAACCTTACGGGACACGTGACGGCCGTCGTTCGTAAACTGATCTCAGAAGATAACAGGCTGCAATCGGGTTGCTTCTGGAATGTCAACTTCCCGGCAATCGACGACGACCAGCACCCGGACAGCATCACCTTTGCCCCGCAGGGCGTTCTGTCGCACAACATCGAATTTCGAACTCAGCCGCACGGCAGTGATGAAAACATCACGATTATGGAATATGCAGGAGACTTTCGGGCCCGCGGCAAGAGTGGTGAATGTGATGTTACCCGGCTGTTTGCCGGTCAGATTACTGCCACTCCGATCGATCTGTGCACGACGGCGCCACACCCAAAAACCCCAAAGTCCTGATATTATACAGGCCTCGCCACTTACGTGGATTGACTCTGTGGGCGATGTTCGTCAGCATTGACCGGAACGATAGTGGTCAGCTCGGGGACCGAAGACACTTCGATCTCCATTCAAGTTCAACGATCCTGCTGTGGGAATACTCGGGTTCGAGTGTTGCTCGTATGGTCTGAGACGCACGCTTGAAGGGAGCTGTGGCGTTTAAGCGTTTTTCAGCCGGGAGGCGTTTTCAAAAATGTATGAACGCCTGACGATACTCAGCGGGCGAGGAAATCCAGCTCTCGCTTTGGAGATCGCCGAATATCTTGGCATTGGACTGGGGCACGTGGATGTGTCTGATTTTCCGGACGGCGAAATCAGCATCAAATTGAATCAGAACATTCGCGGCTGTGACGTTTTTATATGCCAGGCAACGTCACCGCCGGTCAATGACAATCTGATGGAATTACTGATTCTGATCGACGCTTGCCGCCGAGCCAGCGCTGCCAGAATCACGGCCGTGATTCCCTATTTCGGCTACGCACGTCAGGACCGCAAGGATTCCGGACGCGTGCCGATTACCTCAAAGCTGGTTGCAAATCTGATCGTGCAGGCGGGTGCCCATCGGGTTTTGACAATGGATCTGCATGCCGCTCAGATTCAGGGGTTCTTTGATGTCCCGGTGGACCATCTGTACGCCGCACCAATTCTGGACATTCACTTCAAATCATTGGCCATACCGCAGAGCGAACTGGTTATTGTCAGCCCTGACGAGGGCAGCATTAAACGCAGCCTGCATCATCAGGAGAATCTTGGAGGATCGCTGGCGATCGTTGATAAGCGTCGAGCGAACGCCCTGGAGACGAAGCAGGCCAATCTGATCGGTGGCCCCATCGAGGGCAAGACTGCGTTGATCTTTGACGATATGATTACGACAGCGGGGTCGATTTGCGGTGCGGTAAAGGTTGCACGGGAACATGGTGCTCGTCGTGTCTACGTCAGTGCCACACACGGGGTGTTCTGCGGTCCGGCAGTTGACCGGTTGAACCAGTCTGAAATTGACGGAATCGTTGTTGCAAACACCTGCCCCCATGCATCCAATCCGAAACTGCAGAATCTTACTACCGTCAGCGTCGCGCCATTGCTTGGCGAAGCCATCCGTCGTGTGCATCGGAATGAGTCGGTAAGCTACCTGTTTGACTAGAGGCATACGACACTGTCACGCAGGTGTAACGAAACCGGGATCAAAGAACGCTCTTCGCGACCACAATTCAGCGTAAAACGCTGCAGCCAATGTCGCGAGTAGGTGTAGCCGCTTCGGGCAGCAATCCTGCTGGGGAACGATGACGCGATTCGCTACGGATCGGTGCGATACGCGTATGGAAACGCCGTCCTACTTCAGGGTGATCTGAGTTTGGAGCGCAAGAACCTCAACTTGCCCCGCAATACTCAGCAGCAATTAGCACACGTCGGAGGACCTGACTCTGACCTCGGAGGACCTGACTCTGACGTCGACTGATCCAAGATGACCACAGGCAGACTGAACGCCACCGGACTGACAACACGCGTTCCAATGCAGCGACAGACTGTCATTGGCCCATAATCAGTCCGGCCCTTAGATTCGTTGGGATTGCTTGTGAGACAATTTGGCACTGCCGGTGCATTTACGTTGAACTGCTGTCAACTCAGCCCACGGAACCCTGCTGGGGAGCGGCAGTCCACAAACTCAGGGATGCAACATTCCAAGACGGAAGGACACTCACAATGAATACTTCTCGATTCACACTCATGGTGCTGGCAGGATTGCCGGTAGCGCGACCTCTCAGGATGCCTCGGCATCGCTACATCGCTACATCGCTACAGCAGACAGATCAACAGAGTGTTCAGGGGCATCTTAGTAGCCGCAGTTCACACAGCAACCACTGCGGCCCAGGGTACCACGTTGATCACCACCACGTAATCAGAGATTCTGACGGTCACGTGAGCGGTAATTATCATCACGACGTGGTGCATCGAACTTCCACATACATCGTCTCCCATACTGATCATTCGAATCATCATGGGACGTACCATCTGCACAGTAGTAACTTTTAATACACAGCTCAAACGGCATCTGTCAACCAGGCCGCTCAGCAACGCGTCCAGATTCAGTCTGGCAGTTTTTCACACGCAGACGATATTACCAGTTGCCTTGAAGAACTAACCAACGAGTTCTGCCTGGACCTGCACTGTAACTATTCCCGCAACCACGGCTTTCGTGAAACGTATAACGAAGGATACCAGTTGATGCTGGTCACTAAGTTCATTCACGACGCCGAACACGCGAATGACCGCTATGCGATTCGAGCGAAGCTGAACAGCATGGACAAATTGTTCCATAATGTACAGGAAAACGTTCGAGTCTGGTCACGCCACCGCCACCAACGTCAGATCGGTCAGCTCGGAATTCTTTCGAAAATGGACATGATAGAATCGACTCTGCATCACCTGATGAAGGACGTCGGAGTTCACCCGACCGGCGGCGAGCAGGCTCCTGTTCCGGGCGGGCTGCAGGAACCGGCGCCGACTCCACTGGCCGTCGCGCCAGCTCCATCTTTCCCATAATGCAGGACGGTCGGCGATCCGTCCATCGCTCACGCTCAAAAACACAGATGCTGTTCCCGTCGGTCGCTGTGACAGACAGAGTTGAGTTGAACACCGCAACAGATGCGAAAGCGGCCTGACATTGTGCACAGGCCGCTTTCGTTCCGTTACAGAGCTTCCGCTACGACACCAAAGCTTAACCCTATACCGATTGTCAGCAAGCGGAGAAACAACGCCGCGCACAGAAGCAATACGACTGTACCCACTTCTGACATCATTGCGATTGTCCTGACCAAAAATCAGGCAGCACTGGACACGTCGCGTGAATCAACGATTGTGCCGTCCACGAGATTCAGTGGACGCTGCGCATACTGAGCCGCGAACTGGTCATGGGTCACCATAACGATGGAGCGACCTTCGCTGTGGAATTCCGCAAGCAGGTTCATGACCTGCTCGCGGGAGTCCGGATCGAGATTTCCCGTTGGTTCATCGGCAAGGATAACCTGAGGATCGTTCGCCAGTGTTCGTGCCAGAGCAACTCGCTGTTGCTGGCCCTGGCTAAGCTCTGAGGGTCGGTGGCTGAGTCGGTCAGAAAGACCTACGCGGCTTAACAGTTCGCCAGCCCTTTGCTGCTGGCTCGCCACTGATTCACCAGCGAGACTCAGTGGTACCTGCACGTTTTCCACAGCCGACAGCCAGGGTACCAGATTGAACGACTGGAAGACGAACCCCAGACTGCTTAACCGCAACTTAGTACGTTCGGCGAGTGACAAATCGTAAAGCGATGCGCCGCGAAACAGTACATCGCCCGATGTCGGAGCCATCATGCCCCCCAGCAGCGACAGCAGGGTTGTTTTGCCACTGCCACTGGGACCGACAACAGCTATGAATTCGTTGTCGCCGATGGATACTGATGTCTCGTTCAGGGCCTTGACCGTCTGCCTCCGGCATTCGTAGACCTTGGTGACGTTATTGAGCTGAAACACGATAGCATCCCTCTTTGCTGATATGGGCTATGGATTGTTGCAAAGACCGAAAAAACAGTCCGCCGAGCTGTGGTACATCGGACGTACCGTTTTAACCTTCGTTGAAACACAGACATGGGTCGAGTCTCGATGCGCGGCGTGCTGGCAGGTAACTGGCGCCAACAGCGATTAGGGTCGCAGTCGCAACTCCAACTCCGCACAGATAAGGCATCGGCAGAACACTTACCCCGACAAGCTGTGGCCCCAGTACCATGGCCAGAACTGTGCCAGCCACAAAGCCGAGACCTCCGCCTGCGATGCCCAGGATTATGGCCTTGCCCAGAAACATCTTTGTTACGTAACCAGGACTTGCCCCCAGCGCCATCAATGTGCCGATCTCACGTCGCCGTTCAGCAACGTTGGCGTACATCACGCTGGCAATGCTGGCACCGGCAACCAGCAGCAGAATGCCAAAGAAAACCCAGGACAGACGTGACATCAAACCATTCACCGCGACCTGAGCTTCCACAACCTGAGCAATCGTAACGATTCGGGTGTCCGGCAGTTCCTGTGACAGATCCGTGATCAGACTCCCGGCAGCATCCTCGCAGCAAGCCATGATTTCGATTACGTTTACAACCGGTCCGGAATCGCTGAGCCGCTGTACACTGTGCAGATGAGTGAACAGGCGACCGTCATCAATCGTTCCAGTAGGCGGCAACACGGTCAGCACCTGAAACGACTCACCCAGAAGTGAAAGTTCAGCACCCGCACCAGCTCCCAGCTGCACGGCAATATCAGCCCCCAGAATCAACTCATTCCTGCCAAGATCCTGGACGGTTCGCTGAGTTGCCAGAGACGTGAGGTCGGTTTCTCCACTGGTGTCGGTCACCGGCTTCGTGCAGCAGCCTCGATCGGTGCCAACGGGATTTGACAGAAAGCTCATGCCCTGCCACGCCGACTTTGCTTCAAACTCTGAACGGGGAAGAATTCCCGTCAGGGTGACGGGGATGGAATTGACTTCGGCAGCAACGCACAGTTTGGGGGCCAGGTTTTCGACACCCGCCATGCGAGCCAGAGCCAACTGCGTAACATATTCCTCAGGCATGGTCTGCCCGTGCATGTCAGCAGAATAATAATCCTGTAGTGTGACGCCGGGCGGCAGCACCAGTACGTTGGCTCCCAGCGAACGCATGTCTCCGGCAATCTTCTTTTCGGAAAAAACGGTGATACTTTGAATTGCCACTAATGCGGTGACACCCAGAGCAACGGCAGCCAGACTGGTCATCAGCGACGTAGGACGCTGCCACAGTTCTTTCCAGATGAGGTTACGAAGTTTCATAGAGTCCATTCCTTCAGCGAAAACGGTGCGACAATGCCGGAACGCGTCGATGGGGCCTTTGATCGGAAAGATGCAGTGCCAGCAGACGTGCTGAATTTTTTAGCGGCGAGTCGTCGGCCGGGCGGCGGACGCTGCCTGACGATGTTTACAGTTGGGGTCAGCACAGCACTGCCCGGCGGCGGCCAGCCGATTCATCAGAATCGTGGGGGTTACCTTGTCATTGTAAGTTCCCAGCAGGACACCAGGAGGAGCCATAAATGCGGTAACAGCGGTCGAAATATCCGAACGCACCTTCAGTTGCTGCAGGAACTTCACTTCAGCAGGATCTCCCGCCTGAATGCTGACAAGATGAGTGCGATTCACGTTCAGGCTGTCGGAGCGAAACTGCTGAACACCGACAGGGACCTTCCGTGAGCCAGCTGGGTGAACACACAGCAGAACGAGCTTCTTATCCTGCAGGGCTCGCATGCACTGCGTCTGAGCGGGCGTAACGATTGCTGATTCCACATGTGCCGGCAGCAGCTTCTGAGCAAAAACACCTGTAATTGCACCATTGGGTGCAACTGCCATGACCGCAGGCATCGGTGTACGGCTGGCGTCGTATTGTTCAACGATCTCTCGCTCCTGCGCATCAGTGATGTTCAGCGGAACAAGCGCTGCATTATCACGCCGTTCGACTTCCGCATGCAGCACTTTGTACATGGCCTGAGTCGCAGCGTTATTCGTGCGATAAAACAGAATGAAAGCAAACTTCTGCTGTCTGGTGGCGGTCGCCAGAGAACTTTGACCGGCCGATTCTGCCAGTACTTCCGAGGGCTGGAAGAAGAAAACTGCAGCAAGCGCCAGGGTGAGCGTGGTGGCCCGGCCGCGTCGACCAATAACAGCCATTGCGGGAACTCCTTTTCTGAGGTCACTCATGTCCTGCGAAACTGTCTGAAAAAACAAACAGCGGTGCCGCGTCCATGCGGGTTCGCATTTCCATCACCTTCGTCAGGTTTGGCCGTCAGAATAAACAGTTCCGGCTTCCGGTGATGAGAAATGCTGCCGGTCAGTTCGGTTGTGTCGATAGCGTTCTGTGTAGTGGCACGGCCACGCACAATCCGAACTTCGAGCGGCCTGCATGAGACGTTGGTAATACCAGGCACGGCAGGCCGAAATGCAGACGAAATGCCCGGTTACTCTCTTGTGCAAGAATATCACAAAAGAGACAAAAAGCAGGCGGCCGACAGAATTCAGCGAAGCTGCTGCAGCAGACGCAACAGCTCATTCCTGATCTTTGATTCCGCGGTAACTTCAAGGTGACTGCTGCGCGCCGGCCAGGTTTCGTAGCCACCCCAACCGTGTTGCTGCTCCGACGGCAGGTAGCCGCTGTAACCATTCGCCAGTTCCATTGTCATGGTATCTTTGAAAGGACTCGCCGCTTTAATCGCGAGTCCTGTCTCAGAGAAGACCTCACACGGCGCGGCAGCAATTCCGATGTCACCAAGTTGAATAGCCTGCAGCGGAATATTGTACCGGCCCGGAAACTCATGCAGATGCATTGTTTCTTCGGCATAAATGCGACTCCAGCGGTGACTGCCTTTGCCGTCAGGCTGACTCAACAGCCGAGTAGCCCATTCAACACGGTCCGCGTCCGGCCTGCGAACGCTCAGTGGGAGTTCGGCCATAACAACGTTCAGCGACTTCGGTTCTGCATGCGCGATCCTTGACAGCAGATCAAGACTTTCATCGGCCAGCATATTGCCGAAGTGCTCCATGCGGGACCACGGTGGATTTAGTCCCTCAGTGCGTCGAAACGAACCGATATCACCGCTTGTCGCATTACTCATAATGCCAACGAATGGTGCGTGTCCGTTCCCCGAGGAGAGCTTTGATTCCAGTCGTCTGGCATAACAGCCGAAGTAGTCAGCACTGACAAGACCACCGGCGTATCCGCCGCAGTAATGCACGCTGAAATTGCCCAGCAACGCCATCGGCTGACCGTCTGCATGTTGTAATGACAGAACGGAAAAGTCCGGATCCACGGGACCGGCGGGACGAATCACTGCATCGCTTCTGCCGGCAACAGACTTAATAACTTCCCCCTCCTCTCCAAACGGGTTTACACCAACTGACCCCGGTTTACACAATGACCGACGACACGCCGCCAGACCTGGCATGGGAAAAGTACCAAAGCCAACCTTTGCCGGCGCGAGATTATCGAACGCTCTCACCGCAGCTTCCGCAATTCGTTTGGCGACCAGTGAACGATATGCTTCGTCAGGTGACCGATTACTGATTCGCACCACACGCGGCGTGGCGTGCGAATGAGTAGCCGCCATCAGCTGATGGCTGATCGGAATGCCCGTCTTTTCGTGGACGATCTTCTTGGCGGCGTCATAGACTTCGCGGTCAATCATACACATGTCGTTGACGACGATCAGAACAGACGTACCCCCTTGCTGCAGGACCAATGCTCGAGACGTCAGCGGGTCGTGCACTCCGCGTACGGGCCCGGGTTTACTGATGGGGCCGTCCAGTGAAACACCTTCACCCGGCGTCAGATCTGCAGTCGCCGCGCCCGCACAGAAGTCGTCAGCCCCCACAGCACCCGGGAACAGAGGCGGCACACCGGCCAGAATAAGAATCACTCTGAATAGTCGGATCGTCCGTGCCATGAGCATGTGTCATGATTCCTGTCGAACCAGGGTCCACTGACCGCAACAAACAAGTACCGGAACAGTATCGAGGACAGTTGGCAGGAACAAGTCTGTCCAGCGGCCTGCTCGTCTGAGTATTGCAGTGTGCCCGATGAACGACAATTCCCACTGGAATCAGTTCGTGAAAGAGCTTCTTACGAAGATCCGTTAACCACCCTGCTGCGGCGGACCACCAATCCGTCCATCGGGGCCTGATAACGCCCGCTCATCAGGCTGGTGTCCTGAACCTGCTGAGTGCAATGCCGCCAACATCAATAACGGTGGCCTCTTCACTGAGCGGTTCTGATTATCCGTGCTGAAGTTGGGCTGCCCGATTCCGATCCCGATCCCCGTTGCCGTGGAATAGTGGTTGAACGGTGCCGTCTGTCACGATCAATCGGCAAAACAATTCATCAATATCAGACTTTCTGCCTTGCGATTCAGTGATGCCGGGTCTGACGGAATCTTCAGCATACCCACACCGATAACTTGTTGGATGGACGGTGACAACAACAGAAATGTAAAGATCCGTGTTCGCGGGGAGCCCTGATTCAAACTATTCTGCAATGGAAAATTGAGTTGGGAACATCTTTCTACGTGGCTTAGTCAACAGCTTCGTGGATAAAACTTTAATCCACGGTTCGTCGGACATCCCCGTCACCCGCAACGCTGGCCGTAAACACAACTTCATAGGTAACCGACGGGGCACACTCTCGCGGGTTCGGCAGCAGGACACAATCGTCAGTGATCACCGGTTTGAATTCTGTACCTTTGATGACGCGGATATCAGTAACTCGTTCAGGCAGCCAGTGCACGATGGCACGCCAGCCACGCTGCGATCCATTCATGTTGATCGGCTTAAAGGAATCAACCCCGCGATTCGGCGTCACCCGCAACGTATACACGTTGTCGTTAACGGTCAGAGTCTGGTCATAAGCACAGTTGGCTGCTGCCATTCGAGCTTCCCATTTCGGATCTCCATAAAACGCAACAACGTCGCGATCAAATTCCATTCCTCGCTGATCACCGGAATCAGTCTCCAACGCATGAATTAAGGAAAAATGGTTGGCAAAAAATGCTTCTGTCAGTGAATAGCGACCGGGCTGCTCGACAAAATAATCCAAAACTCCCCAGCCCCCATACCCAAACCATGTTGGCACAGTGTACCCGATCATCTGCTTCACACCGACATCGTTCATCCATGCCAGCGCCATAGCGTCCGGGCCGTCAATATGTCCCATCAGGCAGTTGCCAATGGGCAGATACACTTTGGCGTTCGGCGAATCGACATCGATTCGGTTGCGGTGCGTGTCTTCACCGTACATCTGTCCGCCCATGGACTTAAAAAATCCATTGCGATAACGAAATCCAATCTGCCAGTTCCGCTCTGTGGCATGACCGGATGTCACAAAAAGATCCGGCTGAAAATCGTTGAGGGATTTCACCAGGGCATCGGTAGTGTCATCCGGCCCCTGCAACTGCTGCACGCTGCCTGCCTTCTGTTTTCGCACAAATTTATTCTTCACCAGTTCGTCGTACCATAGCCCCTGTTCACACATTTCAAGAGCGATCTCAGTACCTGATGCAACCTTGCGCACGGTGAGCGTGTCTCGGTACTTCGCAATGGCCAGCGCATTGGCAGCATCGTAGCCGGTCAGAATGCCCCAAAACGTGTCGGTATACGGATCATCGTCCAGCTTCCGAGTGAGCTGGTGGACGGTCGCCACAAACTCTCTTCCAGCTTCATCACGAGTCGCCACAAAACACGTGTAACGAGGATGGTCCTGATGCAGTTGATCAAGCACCTCATCGGGGCTCGACTCATATGTCAGAAGTTTTCCACCATGCTTATACAACAGCGCATCAGCGACAGCTTTCCATGACGGATCCTTGTACGTCGCAGCATTGACGACGACGCTGTAATCAGCTGCATATATGAATGACGTGCTGAGAATCAGAAAAATGGCCGGAAGTGCAATCAGGTACGGCATAGGAATTGTCTCAACGGACAGCAGAAAATTTGTGTGTCGGGGCTGACGATGCCTGTCAGAAATTCAGATTCGCTGTTCACAAAACGTTTCCGCGGCCACGGCGACAGGTATCGTTCGGCAACAAGTCAGCATTCGATTGACGCGTGACATGCAACTGCGACAACCGGACGCCAGGCTGTCGCAGTTGAGTCAGAGTACGGGGAAGCGATCCAGGAGTCTATTCCTGCAAGTCTGCTTGCTGAAGAGATTCGAAAATCGAGGCACAGACGCCGTTTCATTGATGGCACAGCGGGACCGGGTCAGAACCTGTACCGCAGCGAAAGACTAAAAAAGTTCAGCAATCGTGCCATCGCTGCCAGCAAATGATTCGGTCGTGACGCCAAGGCCCTGAAGCATGGTGGCAAAAACGTTTGCCAGACGCCTGTCTTTGCGTGAAACCTCTTTTTGCCACGGCTCCTGGCCACCATCCCAGCCCCCGGCCTGAGGATTGGCGCCCCCATGGTTGAGATACTGGCCGTGCCGGAATCCCATGTTCTGTCCGCCAGCCAGGATCAGAGGATAGTTTCGAGACAGATGGAATGCGCTGGAGGCTGAACCATACAAAAGTAGCGTGTTGTCCAGCATCGACCCTCCTCCGGCGGGTTCCGGGGTCTGTTTAAGCTTCATTATAAAACGGCCGTACTCCTCGTTCAGAAACCGGCAGTAGATTCCGAAATTCTTCCAGCCACCCGGCTTCTTCGTTTCGTGAGATAACTGGTGAGACAGATTGAATCCCACGGCACGGGCCAGATGGTCGCTCTTGCCGACTCCGTTTTCTCTGCCAATCTGATAGGTGGCGACGCGTGTGGAATCGGTTTTGAAAGCCAGATAGATGAGCTCAAACATCGTTTGAAGATAAAGACGGGGTTCGTCTGGTGTCAGGTTGAGATTGAAATGGTCAGCGTCCACCGTGGGTAGTGGTGTATTGATCCAGCGTTTCGACTTCTCCACCTTGACCTCTGCCTCACGTACAGAATCCAGATATTCATCCAGACTTCGTCTGTCCTGTGACGAGAGTGTCTTGCGCAACAACTTTGCATCCGCCAGCAGTTCATCCAGCGAATTTTTGCTCAGCGCAAGCCGGCGAGCCGCATCTCCGTCGCTCTTGACGAACAGCATGTCGAACACTCGTTTCGGTCGATGTTCAGCCGGTACAGCGCGACCATTTCTATTAAAAGACAACGTATGAGCGCCTCGTGGCGTTCCTGTCCCGCCATCGGTGGACATCACCAATGATGAAAACCGAGTCTGGTCTCCAACATGCGCGGCGAACTCCTGATCAAGTGAAATCGTATTCCTGTACGGTCCGTCAGACCCTGTTGCGGCAGCAGTCAGAAATTGGTCCGCATTGGAATGACCGTGAGTGCTGCGAACTGAAGGGTGAGAATAGCCGGACAGAACCGTCACGTCATCTCGCAACGATTCAAGCGGTGCAAGGCACTTTGTGAAGGTGAAGTCCCTGCCCTGGCCATGGGGAAACCACGCCCAGTCTTTATGTGCCGGATCCTCGGGCAACGGCATCGGCACACCGTCAGGAAAGTAGAAACACCCCAACCGCCGGGGACCGGTGGTTGTGACGTCAGCGCCGGCCGGTGACATCGTGACGGATTCAAACAACGGCAGCGCCAGCGCCACTCCGGTCCCGCGCAAGAATCGACGACGATCAAGGGAAGCAAGAATTGTGTTCACGTCTGGTCTCTTTCTTCAAAACTCCGGAGCTTCGTGACGAACGAACGAATCTACCTTGACCGGAACAGTTCACTTGTCACCACGCACTGTACCATCGTTGACAGCCCGTCTCCCTGGCTGCGCACATTAGCCGTAATTGTGTCGACACTTGAGTGGTCGGCAAAGGTCAATGGTCTTCCGAGAGCATATGTGGCCAGTTTATGAACCATTCCGCGGACAAACTGGTCTTGTCGATTTTCCAGCAAATATCGTTTGAGTCCCTCCATGCCGTCCAGCTTCTGGTTATTGAATAGTCGACTCACTGCGTCAACAGGTTTTCCTTTGATCTGATTACGCCAACGTCCTGTCGCATCAAAGTTTTCGAAAGCAATTCCCCAGGGATCAATTTTTGAATGACAGGACATGCAGGCGGGATGATTGCGATGGTCTTCAATTCGCTGCTTAAGAGTCATTTTGGCAATATCGGGATCGGCCAGATCAATTTCCGGGACAGCTGGCGGTGGGGCTGGTGGAGGATCATTGAGAAGACTCTCCAGCAACCAGATCCCACGTTTGAGCGGATGTGAGTCTGTACCATCCGAATTCATCGTCAAGAGTCCCGCCTGAGTCAGCAGTCCACCACGCCTGTGATTCGCGTTAAGTTTGACGCGACGAAAATGATTGCCCGCCACGTCCGAAAAACCGTAATGAACGGCAAGACGTTCGTTCGCCATCGTGTAATCGGCGTGAACAAAATCCAGTACACTGTCGTCGTGCTGCAGGACTTCGTGAAAGAATGCAACGGGTTCGTGCTGCATTGCGTGTTTCAAAGACGGATCAAAATACGGATGAACTTTCCGGTCGATGTCGAGAAAGTCAAGTAACTGCATGTCGAGCCATTGCCGAACGAAGTGTTTTGAGAATCGCTGCGAGCGATCGTCTGCCAGCATCCGTCTAACCTGACTCACCAGGATCTTCGGATCGTTCAGCTGCCCGCCGCTGGCCAGTTGCAGCAGTTCCGCATCCGGCACACTGCACCACAAAAACATCGACAGACGCGTTGCCAGCTCATGTCCCGCAACGTGTTGTGCCTGCCCGTGTTCAACTGAATCCCCTTCTGCCCCTGTGCGAACCAGGTAGAGAAAATTGGGAGATGAGAGAACGGTCGCCAGCACTTCGACCACAGCCTCTTCCAGGCTTTCACACTCCGGACGCATCGCGTGATAGAGTTCAATTTTTCTGTCCACCTCTTCTGCCGTCACTGTTCGTCGCCAGGCACGTGTCATGAAAGCGGTTAAGCATTTTCGTGCGTAGGCCGTTTCATCGTCTCTGTTGTTACTGTTAATGAAAATTCCGGCATGAGATTTAGGCGGCCACTGGTCATGAGCCGGAGTGCTGACTTCCACATAGTCGAGTTGTATGTCGCCATGCGAGACCGAACTGTTAACCAGCCGAATGTACTCAGAAGGACTGGGCAGGTCGCCCATTTTCGACTTGCCACGCACCGAATTACGTGGATAGATGTCCCCCAGCGGAAAATCCCACTGATAAATCTGCGGGGCATCCAAACCGGCAGTGATCGGCGTGTCCGCCGTACTGACCTGAATAACAGCGCGACCTTCGTTGCTGGCCCTCCAGCCAAACTCCAGCCGCATGCTCGGGATCTGTCCGTCATCGCCGGATGCCCGTGACGCACGAACTCTGACTCGCATAATTCCTTCGTCCGGAACCCGATCACCGAGTTCAACAATCAGATTTTGATTTCGCCCCTGAGGAATGACCGCGACGGTATCCAACGTGTCCGGAATCTCCAGCCGAGTATCGGTCGGCTCAAATGCGTATTTTGCGCCATAGTATGCCCATGACGAACGTGCAGTTCGCCCGCTCGACAACTCACGGTAGTAAGTGTTGTGGTGTGGATTCCTGAAGCTGGCAGTCAGCCGATCCAATTCTTCGTTTTGCTTTAACGGATCGTCTTTGAACTTTTCCCTGATCTTGTCCAGCTGTTCCGCCTGCTTCGGCCACTCCAGTTCCGCTGCCTGTCGCATACTCACGCCCCAGTACAGAACGGGAGGCTGTTCCCCGCTGACTGTCGCGCGGTCAAGAGCCTTACGTGCAATCCGGCGATAAGTCTCGATCTGCTCGACGGACATATGCAGCAATTCAGAACTGTTTTGAAAACCATCCTCCGAATTTGCCTCGGGCGGAAGATCGTTGGCAAAATCCCAGGGCACCCCGAGGATGTCCTGCAATGCATACTTGTACTCATAACGAGTCATGCGACGAAACGACGAGTAACCCCCGGTGGCCCGGCGGACCGTTGATGCAACCTGAATTTCCTGTGACAACCAATCAATCAGTCTGGTGCGATCGACGTCCGTCAGTTCGGCTTCGTCGTCGGGAGGCATTTCGCCATTGCTGAGCACAGCCAGAATCTCCAGCCACCAGTCAACGTCATCGCCGTGCAGCAGATCCGGGTCCAGGGTATCGATCCGAATATTTCCCTCCTGTGCTTCGGGACCATGACACTGCACACAAGCCTGACTAAGCAAGGGCCGGATGACCTTCCGGAACACTGCGAGATTGGCCTGGGGAACTTCCGCGGCCACTGTACGTGGCACCTGCTTCAGATACTTTGACCGCAGTGCCCCCGCTACTTTCAGATCCTCCAATTTCGGGCGTGCCGGAACACGCAGTTGGCTGTCCTGGCATGGTGCGACGGCTTGCATCACGCTGAAAACAAGTGCTGCCAGAAGTATTGCAACCACTTCACGTTTCATTAAATCACCCAACAGTAATATTTCTCACGCTCTTCGCACTGACGACATGACGAACCACTGTTAATCAGTTTCAGTTTACCGTCACGTTGCCCGGACGGAAGGATTCAACCACATATTGCCTGTGCTGAAAACGCCAACCGTCAATGGCAGGAGTATCGCTTAACCTCAGTGCGGTCTCTTGTCGAAGCGAGGCTGGATCGTTAGCAGCGTTTGGCGCCGGCATGAACGTTTATCCGCTTGCGACCGTGATTTTCCCCCGAACACTGCGACCACATCTCTTTGAACACTGCTCTGGCAGCGACGAGACCGGCTGCAGAGACCAATAAGATTGGGCTCCCCGCACAGGTTCAGCAGCGCGGGGAGACTAGTTTCGTGTTGAGCCGGTCACCTGTCCGATGATCGCCAGTTTTTCATCCGTCAGATAGGCGTAGCGATTGATCCACATACCATGTCGGCCGACACGATTTGTAGCTTTGATCCGGCGGCGGTAGTCATCGATTGGAGTATCACCAGAGTCGACCGATTGCCATGTCGCACCGTTATCAGCGGATTTGACATAGTACACGTTCGTTCACCAATTGAACGTCCTTAGGGTTCGGGTGATAGTTGAACATCGCCCCAACCTTTGCCCTGCCGATGCCGCTGACGTGGTAATATCGATCGTC
>Ga0315316_10001594_pt1 | contig 16049 bp, 15 predicted proteins | sample M160m3416metaG_FD_203702 | JGI IMG/M metagenome (GOLD analysis project Ga0315316, IMG submission 203702) | Ammonia-oxidizing marine archaeal communities from Monterey Bay, California, United States - M1 60m 3416 | ecosystem: Environmental > Aquatic > Marine > Intertidal zone | place: USA...
TGCGTGTGGCTTGGCATGAGACAGATTTCAGCCTTCAAGTGTCATCTTCTCGTTTACCACAACGTATTCGATTCAACGGAGTAGACCACCATGTGCTGAATCACTGGGGCCCAGAACGCATTGAAAGCGGGTGGTGGAGAGGAAAGTCAATTCGGCGTGACTATTATCGCGTTGAAACAGACCAAGGAGAATGGTGGTGGATCTTTCGCAATCTCGTGTCTCGGGCCGAACTACAGAAAAACCGCACATCCTACCGCTGGATGTTGCACGGCCGATTCAGTTGAATCAGGTGCCAGCTGAAGCCTGGTTGTCCGATCCGGTCATCGGCAGCAACTCAGGACGCTCATTGGCTGGGTTGCGACTACGCTGCAGTTTTCGTTCGTGAACCGCATTGTCGAGTTCGATCTGAGTCATCAAATCCGCTTCTAGAATCAACTCTGTCAACGGTTTGCTACCTTCGACTTGAATCAGGAGCAAGCGTCCGAGGTCAAGCCGGTTCAGGTACCCAAGTTCAATTGCCAGTTCGCCAAACGGTCGGTTGGAGATGGTTTGCTGGGCCAGCACATCAAACACCATGACTCATGGTCATGTGCTCGTTTTCGACAGCTAATTGTCCGATCGGCGTACGAGACGCAATATGCTGATCGAGCACCGATAGTGCTTGGGCAGCAGTGATGTAACCGCCTTCGACAAGGTCAAAGCATAGACGCATGGAAGTTTGCCGCGGATTGTAACGTGCCAATGGCTTGAGTCCAACTGACTTCCCCATACGAGGAAGCCTAGGTTGAAAAATGAAGCCTTGCGTTGGGAAAAACGACAAAACGTCACCACTTTTGTGCGATTCTGTACAGCTATGACGACCAAAGTTGCATTTTGAGTAGGGCGTACTCAGTTCGGAGCGGCTGGGGCTGCAGTTTTCATGCACAGCGTTGCTCCAATGTTGACTCGGTCCTCAGGATTTGTCCTGAATCAGGATGTCCAGTTCCTGTTTGAGTCGTGGCAGGATTTCATCATATCCGAACGCTCCCAGCGCCTCAGTGCCTTTCTTAAGATTGACCTTGGCAGGGCCGCACCACAGTCCCAAGTCTGCGTCATCGGTCTCTCCGGGGCCGTTGACGCGACAGCCCATGACAGCGATCGTGATCGCGTAGTCCTTTGCGTATTCCGTCATCTCTTTGACGTTGGCTGCGAGATCAATGAATGCCTCGTTCTCGACGCGGGAACAACTTGGGCAACTGATGATGTTCAACGCTTTGTCGTTGAGGTTGACGACCGTTCGCACTCTGCCCGAGTAGATGTCATCAACAATGCCTCGACCAGCATCAATCTCTTCCGGTTTACGATCGTTCGGTAAAGTCAATGAAACACGGACGGTGTCGCCGATGCCACGACCGATCAACTGTTCGAATGCTATCCGCGTTTTGATGATTCCATCAGGCGGCATTCCGGCTTCGGTGACGCCGAGATGAAGCGGCACATCGGGTCTCTGTTCCGCAAAACGTTGGTTGACCTCAATGACTTTGCTCGGATCTGAGTCTTTCAGTGAGACGACGTAACGACTGAAGTTCTGCGAGTCCACAAAATCACAGTGTTCCAATGCACTCTCAAGCATCGGCGTGATGGAATCTTTTGGGTCGTATTTTTCTTTCTTGGCAGGATCGACGCTGCCGCAATTGACTCCAATTCGGACCGCGCAATCAAATTCCTTCGCCTGATCGATGATGAAGCGGACCTTATCCTGCCACGGTTTGTCTCGTTGATGGTGATACAAGTGTCCCGGGTTGTAGCGGATCTTGTTGACGTGAGGAGCGACTGCTTCTGCAAGTCGAAAGTTCTCCTGTAAATCAACGGCAAGGTTGGCTGTCGTCTGCGTTCGGATCTCAGCCAGTGCTGCCGCATCCTTCTCACTGTCCACCGCGATGCGGACGACACCTGCACCGCGTTCTCGAAGAGCTTCTGCCTGGGCAACCGTAGCATCCACATTCTGTGTTTTTGTGGCTGTCATGCTTTGCACAGCAATCACCTGCCCATCACCTACGGTGATGTTACCAATTTGGACAGGACGAGTCGGATTTCGTTGGATGGTCATGGTTCACAAAGACAGGGGTCAGCTATTGGGAGCGTTTCTGGTTCAAGGAGCTCGACGAGATCGGGCAAATAGGTCGGTTCGCAGCCGACCCCTCTCAAACCCTATAGCAGGATAACACGGTGTCCATCTTTCTTCCCAGCAGGGTAAGACTCACGATGGGAAAACTGGGGTGTTTGGGCGGCTAGGTTTTTTGGGGTGGTTAAGAAGCCTGTTTATCCGCGTTTTTAGTTTTAGGTCGAGAGCCGCTAGCTTTCGTTGAATTTGGCTTGGACTGTGTTTTGGTTTTGGGTTTCTTTAGCTGGACGGGTTTCAACTTTGGCAGCGTGGCACGGACAGCTGTCCAATCGGATCGTGTCTTCTTCTGGATCGACCAGATCGTCAGGTCATCGATCTCAATCTCACCTTTTCTAGGACCTGCCACGCCTAATCCATTGCCCCCGGAGGATGCTGCTTGCCCAAATGTTGGATGGTCTGCGTACAGAGTGGGGCCGTTCTCAATTTGAATGACAAACTCGGTGCCGCGTCGTTCTGCCGTGATGGAATACCATTGATCGGGCTTCCAAATGAAGTCGGTCGCTTCAGCAACTTTCCATACTTCGTGATCTGCCAGCAACATTGCTCCCGCCTGACTGAATCGAACGCGGCACGCATGGTGGTTGAATTCGATGAACGGTGTAATCGCAGTCTCACGACCCCCTGAGAACCGAATTTTAAACGACGTGATAAAGTCCTGTGGGGTGGCAGAAACACTCAACCTGGGTTCATAGCCAAAGTGATGTTGCCTGGCAGCCTGGTACTCAGGTGATGATTGTTTTCCACGCAAAACTCCACCCTCCACAGTCCATCGTGTTCCCTGCCGTTGGAGCCAGATTTTCTTGGGAAGTGAGAGGGGCCGATCAAAATTCTCCTGCAGTACGATCTGACTGGGGATGGCAAGCACGGGGTTCGGCATTTGCGCCCAGGTCGTGCAGGCGATGAGTGTCGCGATGGCAATCAGGAGAAGTCTGTTCACTGTTGAAGGAATCCAGTTCAAGCAAGGATTTGGAAACGTAGGCAAAAAAGCTGCCGCACGGAACGTTTCAAGAAACGTGCCTCAGTGCGATCGGCTCGGTTGATACATCATAACTTGCAAGGTTCCCAAATGTGTCTCGTCCACGAATGAGCGGATCGTCAACGTCTCAAAGCATAAAAAAACCGCCGCGACGAATCGCGACGGTTCTCTTTGCATTTGCTAACGGGATCGATGGTTTACAGACCCAGAACGCTTGGGCAAGGTGGGGTGAGCTCGTGCTGCTCGCCTCTGATTCCACGAGACCCTGATAGAAGTGGTCAAGTTCGGGTCCTTATTGGATCAGTTGATGGCACCGCCACCACCGCCACCACCGATGCCACCACCGCCGCCACCACCACCACCGGCTCCACCGCCTTGTCCACCGCCGCCTGCTCCACCACCAGGAGCCTCTTCCCCTGATATGAAGTTGAAGGTGGTGACCTTACCGATCTGCGAGAAGAAAGGTGCGGGGGTGATTCGTACGAAGCGGCGATCCGCTGAAATGATCGCAATGCCAGTCATGGATGCACCTTCAGGGAGCACGGTGATGTCTGGTTGGAAGCCGACCGCTCCGCGACGCCGATTGAAACCGCGTGCAGGGTCAATTGCACCATTGGTCAATGAGGTGATGTCGTTGTACAGATCTTGCAACACCTGGCCGTTGCTGTTGCCGTTGATCATCTGCCCAAGAACTTGGTCTTGGACTTCACGACGTACATCGCGAAGGTGGGCAAGCTGAGCATCGGCAACTTCCTGTTGTCTTTGACCTTCCTTCACATCGAAGACCACCAAGGCGTCTTGTTCCGTAAGAGGAATTTGTTTGCGAATGAATCTTTGTGACTTTCGTCCCACGTCCGTAAGTAACTCCACGGTGACGTTTCCAGTGGAGACATTCCCCCAAACTCGACGAATCAGAAGACGGTATTGTCCCGTGAATCCCTCTGGGCAGATATAGGTTTCTGAGACCTTGCCTTTCTTATCGTCAGAACTGCCGGGATAAGCATCGGCAAGCAGGGTTCCACCGCCCGCGGTGGAAAGGTTGTCAATCGAGCAGATTGTTCCGGAGGGTTCTTCGATAGCGAGGTCGATGTCAGCGTTACCGGTCCAGGAGACGCGAACAACCACGTCGTGTGCAGCTGCTTTCTGCAAAGCAGCGTTAAATGCAGCGGCGTCTTCCCTTCTGCCTTCTTCAAGCAGACGGGCGTGCGTGGCACGTGCGATCAATCGTGCTTCATCAGCCACTTCCTTGAAGTTCTCGGGCCAGGCCTGAGAAAGTACGCCTTGGCAGGCCCAAGTCAGGTCAGGAATACTATCGATTTTTTTCGCAATGCGTAGACCCATCACGTACGGCTCGCGACGGTAGGGATCAAAGTTTGAAACGTCGCGGCAAAGCCGCATTGCTGATTCGCCAGCGCCGATTGCTTCCAATCTGGCAGCAACGTGTAGAACCTCTTCTGGGCTGGCCGCGAAGTCAACCGCCGACAGAAATGCTCTCTCGACGTCTTCCATAGGGGCTTCTGTCGCTTTCAGAGCGATTGCATATGCGTGATACATCCAAGCCTGGACATGGCCAGCTCGTATCGCTGAGCTGATCAAATCGCGGGCTCGGGTGAATTCTTCGACCGCGTCCGCCTTGTTGCCAGCGGCTTCGGCCTTGCCAGCTCGGATTGTGTACAGCCTTGCAGTGGACCGAATTCGCTGATCCAGCAATCCGATGTCCTCGGCTGTCTTGATATTCAAACCAGCGAAGTAGTCGGCCCAAGCATCTTCACGGCTTTGACCCGATTTTGGTTTCAGACTGATCGCGGAGATGTTGGCTGATGCTGGAACTCGCTTGGCAGTTGGCGCTGCTGCTTTCTGCTCAGGTGAGCTGGTCTTCTTGTCACTCAGCGACAGTTCGTCAGGAATAGCGTTGAAGCCACCCATGCCACCGCCACCCATGCCACCGCCCATGCCACCCATGCCACCGCCCATGCCACCCATGCCACCGCCCATGCCACCGCCCATGCCGCCACCCATGCCGCCACCCATGCCGCCGCCCATGCCGCCGCCCATGCCGCCGCCGAGTTGCATGATGGGAACGACCAGGTCGCCTACAGGATAGACTTTGGTCACGAGGTTCTCTTCCGCAGCCTCTTGGCTGGTGATTTGCATCACCTCATCTTTGATGACATACGTCAAGTCGAGGTCCCGCAACATGATTCGGAGGAATGATCGCAGCGTGACATTTTTCAGGGTGATCGTGACTGGCTCCTCAGCAGAGAGACCGATGTCCTCCAATGCCTGGTTGTCAATCACAATAGGAATGTCGTGTGCTTCAGATATTTGGGTGATCGCTTCACCGAGTGGCAACTCGATGAAACTTTGAGATGTCTCGTCACCAAGAGCACTCTGGATGCGACGCTCGGTTTCGTTGTCACCTACAAGTTCGATCGCTCCGTACTTTTCCAGACGGCGACGGCTCATTCGCTGCCACCAATCTGAGTCCGGGAATTGTACTGGTGGCTCATCCACGAAAGGAATGTTTGCCTTCATCACCAGCGAGAAAGCATCGACGAAGTTACGCCACCGCATTTCGCGGTAACGGTTTGCTCGAGCGTAGGTCTGGAGACTCAAAGGAAACTCAGTGAAGTGTCGTCCTGAAGCGGAGTCGCGAATGACTGAGTCACCCGCAATTTTCGCGAATTCGAGCGTTACCTCACCGTCTGCCTCTTCGTAACGTCCCTCCGCGATCAAAGCATTCATCTGCTGCGAAAGAACCTTTAATTCGTCTTCGCGACGGAAGGTTGCGGCTAACAGTTGTTCTTGAGCTGTTGCTCCTTGTTTGACCTGTTCAAGATTACGCTGACCTTCCATGTAGCCAGCTTCCAACCGACTGGCCACTTCGATTGAAGCACGTACCTGTGATGAAAGCTCGACGCGTACTTCCGGATTGACATCCGGAGCAGCCTCGATGTTGGCCAGTAACGACTTCAAAGCACCAGCTACACCGACGGGGTCGGTTCGCAGGCGTCGGTTGGCTTCTCTCAGCTTGGCTCGTACTTCAGCCCGGAGTCGACCCTCTGCTGCAGCGCGTTCGGCGCGAACGCGATTCAGCAAGTCACCTGTCTCTTCTTTCAGCTCATCATCACCAATCGGCATGTCGCCGAATAGCGAGCCGCTATCGATTGCGGGAGCCGGAGCAGGAGTGGATGGTTTTGGTGTCGGAGTTGCAGGCTTGGCCGCAGCGGCTCCTCCAAATGGATTGTCATTGCCGAAGAGGTTGTTGCCTCCACCGGCAGCAGGAGCAGGTGTCGCAGGTTCTGCTGGAGCTGGATCCGGTGTTGCTGGTGCTGGGTCACCACCAAAGGGGTTGTCATCTGCAGCAGCAGGAGCGTTGGGTTTTCCAGCATCCGTAGGTGCAGCCGGTTGGGCTGCGGTTCCACCAAACGGATTTTCGTTCTCGTCGCTAGGCTTCGCGGAAGCCGGTGGCTCGCTAAACGGATTATCATCTGCCGGAGCCGGAGTCGCTGGCTTGGCACCAGCGGGCTCATCACTGAATGGATCGGTATCACCGGTTCCAAAGGGATCATCCGTTTTCGTGTCTCCATCTTTTGGCTCATCGGTAGGAGCCGCACCGAAAATGTCGTCCAAGGAACCTTGTGGATTCTGTACGACCAGACGATTGGCACTGATTCGCTCAAGGCTTTGTGCCTGTGGGTTTGTCGGATCTGCCTCCAATGCACGCTTTGCGACGACTTTCGCACCCTTCTTATTTCCTTGTTGAAGCGCCAGCTGTCCTGCTTGCACCAAAGAATCAGAGTGCAGCGCCAAAACACGAGCGGTTTCTTCCAACATGGGGGTGCCAGCGGTCGGCAGCATCAACCCATCGTTGTGTTGAGCTCGCTTTACAAGTCCTGGTAGGAATCCAAAGAAGTCATTGCTCTCAGAAACTTTCGCATCGGCAACGATCTTCACTTTTGAAGCAGTCGTCTGCCCTGAAAGCTCGAGCGAGCCCTCCGACAGATGGCCTGCAAAGCTGCCCATCAGGATCGAATCGCGGTCTAACCGCAGAGGTGGCAGGCGGTCAGATTGAACCATTTCCATTCCGGCCAACAACGTTGCACTGTCGAGCCAAATGGGCGACATGACTGCTGATTTGCCCACGCGATTTGCGATTGCCTCAGGCAGGTGCTCGGGTGTGTTGCCAATGATCCCAACGGTACCACCAGTGTGGTTGGCAAGAATCGCCATCATGCCGAGTTCAGTTGCCGGACCAATGACGATACTGTGCACAGCGATATGATCGGCACGCAATGCGTCAATCAATGCCCCAAAGCGAACGGGGTTGTTGAGCCCATCAATGGAGGTGCCATCACCGATGTAAATGATTGAACGAGTGCGGTTCTGAGGCTCGGTCGCCAAAGCCGTTCGGACGGTTCCGATGGCAGTCACGAGGTTGGTGTTGCCCAGTGGAAGACGTTTCCGAAGCCTTTGTACCGCCAACTTAGTGCTGCTGGCGGGACCGAAACTCTTGCTCATGTCCGTTGAACGGACGTCGGCAGCGTAAATGCGAATGCGGTCACCGGGGCGAAGCGAATCAACGATCGCCTCAAGTGCTTCCAGCGATCCAGTGCGGAACTGTCCAACCTGACTCGCGGAGGTGTCAACGATCACCACCACATCAGCAGGCTGAGACTCGCTCGCCTGTTTCAGCGTGCTGTCGGAGACTGGTTTTACGGATGCCGCAAAATAACCTTCACCCGTTTCGGTGTCGAAGGTTGAGATCCGGACATTTGCCCCCTCGGTGGCGAAAGCAGTGGTCGCTCCCATCGAAACCAAACAGGTCAAGATGGCAAAAGACTGAAGGCTCTTGGAGCGAGTTGTGCGTGCGACGTGTCGCAATCCCATTTGAAATATCTCCGCTTTTAGCATTGAACGCTCGGTGCGTGCCTCGGGTTATCCGAGATCTGATTGGCATGCACGCGACAGTCCCCTGTCGTACGAATACCAGTCAAGTCGTAAATCGTGTGAAAAGCAGTACGAAAAGACTCTGACGTAGAGTCTATTCCCGCTCCGTGGCGTCTGCCACGAAAAAACAAGCCTTTCCTAAGCTCCCTAACCGGTTGATTCCGGTTATAGGTGTTGCAATTTGCAACAACTGCTGCATCCTGCAACATCCAAGTAGCCCTGAATTGGCTTTCGGACGCTGGATGGTCAGAGTATTGCGAGTTCCGTGCCAATCTGACGGATTCTGCAAAATGATCGGGTAACGTTCCGATTACAGGTAAGGTGCAGTCTGAAGGCACCCAGTGTTGGAACGCGTGCGATTGGCAAGAATAAGCCTGATTCCCCGCCGCTGGTAGATGTTGGAACCTCACCGAATGTTCGATGCCTTCAGGCAGAGCGTTACGATCAGACAGGCTGCTGCTTCCTGACACATCTGTGCACTTGTCGGTATCAGGAAAGACTCGGCTGCGAGTTGCTGAGCACGCGAGCTGCTGTTGCACAGCAAGCTGTGGTGAACGGTTCCGAGAGATCCGGCGAGTTGGACGGATCGGACCAAGGGTCTGCCTCGAGACGTGGTCAATAACTTTGCCCATGACGATATCCCAGCAGTATGACTCGGCCAAAAGACGGCAATGGATGCTCGTGGTTTGACATCTCTGGATGCTCATCCGTTAGCAGTTCAGGGTGTTTGTGCCGTTCGTGTCAATTTTGCCGATCTAGTCGGCTGCTGGTGGCTCAATATCTTTGGTGGCACCGGAACCGGTTTGACTGGCACGGCGGTTTTCGCGCTGAATAGCGTCGTAGACTTCCTGCCTGTGCACCGGAATGGACTGCGGCGCCTCGATGCCGAGGCGAACTTTGTCGCCGCGGATGTCGACGATGGTAACCACGACATCATCACCGATCATGATGCTTTCGTCGCGGTGTCGTGAAAGGACTAACATTGGGGCCTCGTGTGGTGCACTTGAGGAGGCTGATTGATGGTTTTGGACCGACCACTTCCGTAAACCCGCTTCCTCACGGCTAAAAGTCGTCGTCAGGAGTAGAAATCGACCGGGCTGTGGCCGGAGTTGAGATAGAGTCTCAGAAGGTCCGCACGTACCGGTCGTACGGATTCGCCACGTTGGGGTTAGGACCGCCGTGTCGACTAGGCAGCTTGGCGTGCTGCTTCGGCAACGGAAACCTGTTGCGATACCGACGCCATCGGAAGCGCCTGCTGAATGGGTTGCTCGTCGCCCGTGATGACTTGGCAGCCAAGTCGACGATTCAGATTTAGCAGCAGGGGTGATCGGAGGTTCGTGGTCAAACGTCCGACATGACCGGCTACGGTCGTCAGAATGTACAACTCGGCGTCAGGCTGCATGTGCAGGCAAGAGAGATCGCGGCGTGTGACATGCACACGGTAATTGGTGAAAAAGGCACGTGGACTGATCAGTCCCAAGGCACGATCACCACGGGAAGCGCTCTGTAGCCAGGCCACTGCCGGATTGTCCGGATCTGGTAAGAGTGCCCATTGCCGTAGACTTTCCATCCCAATCAGACCTTGGGGGAATAGGAAGAGCTGGTCTGGGTTGAGTTCCAGAGTGCCAAAACGTTGCGTGTCGATTCGCATGGCATTTACCGCCGAAATTACAGGGTTCTTTTAATTTCTCGAAACCGCTGGGGTGCCGACCGAGAAAACAATCCTCAAGTTCGGTATCGGCCGAACGAGCGTTAGAATCGACAAAATCGCTACAGGAAATTAAGGACTGTCATCTGCGATGTTTTGCCAATCAGACGCATCGACGCCTCAAGCGCCAGCTGTCTTTGGCTCATGTCGCTGACCACCGTCGCGATATCAGCATCAATTTCGTCGCTAAGTTGGCTCTGCATCGAAATCAGTCGAGTCTCGGCAACGTCTGAGAGTTGCTGTGCATTGCGACTCCAGACACCTACACGCCCTCTCGCACGACTCGCCCGGTCCATGTCGAGATCCAAGGTCGCTTGTAGTCGTGTGATCTCTGAAATCTCGCCTGTCTTGACGGCCTTACGCAGTCGCAGAAGGGTGTCGAGCGTGCCACCCGCGTCACGTAGGTTGAAGTCGCTGCCGATGATCGTGTCCACCGGGCCGATCACCGAACCAACGTTGCCAGCACCATCTTCTCCTATCCATCCCAGCCGCAGACCGGCGTTGCTGCTGCCCACTCGACGAATCGTTAGCGGATTAGCATCGGGAGGAGCCGTCAACTGGATGCCATTGCCAAATTCGTTCAAACCCACCAGCACGCGAGCGGTATCTTGATTCAAAGGATGATCCCGGATCAAGTTCATCACGTCCCCTACCGTGGTGGCACCTTCGAGGTTCAGATCCAATTGCACTCCATCTGGGCGAATAATGGAGATTTCCGCCGAATTAGGATTCAGAGCGATGCCTTGACCGCTTCCGAGGTCCGACAGTAGCGTTTGCCTGGTGGCCGTGCGGATTCCGAGTAGCGTTGCCGCATCGCCGCCGTTTTCGCCCACAGCGTAGTCGGAGCCGCTTTTCATTGAACGCAGCTGAATTCGGCCCTCGCTGCCTTTGAGCTCAGCTCGTATGTCAGCCCCACTTCGGTTGATAGCAATCAGGACGTCTGAGACAGTTTCAGCGGCGGCAAGGTCGACAATGAATACCTCGTCGTCTTGGTTGATTTGAATTCCATCGGAGAGATCGATGCCAGCGCCGCTATCCAAGTCGGAGATTTTAGTTTGGCCTGTGACCGCTGGTGAGAGGCCTGAGCCGATCAGTGGTGGTGGATTCATGCCAGCGGGATTCAGGATTGTTAATTGATCCGCCATTTCTGAGCCCTCGGCGTCGGCAAGTGCCAAGGTGCCACCGAGACCATCAGAGTACTCGACGCGAATTCCATCAGCCGTCAGCGAGCAGCAAGTGTCCTTCCATCGACATCGGTACCTGAAATCAAGGTCACCACACACCCATGGTGGTTGCCGCGGTGAGGTCGAGATCGTACCAATCTCCGCCACCTGAAACACGTAGCAGACCGGGGGTGATCCCGTCGCCGTATCTCATGTCAACCAAGCGTGTATCTGAGTTCACACCGGCCTGCAGTTGCTCGCCCTCGTAAAAGACAGAAAAAGCTCCCAGAGCTTGATTTGCATTTAAGTTCAGGGCGATCGCTTCTGCGCCGCTGTACAGGATTTTGTCATCAATTCGGGAGAAAGCATCCTGCGAGTTAAGAAAGCCACCAAGGAGCTGTTGATCACGATACATCGCATTGCCAGAAGCAAAAACGGTATTGATGGTTTCATCAATCGTCGTCGCAAATGCCGCTCTTTCGTCATCGGAAACGACGTTCTGAGCCCCTTCGATCGCGACAGCACGCGCTTCGATCAGAGCATTGTCGACGCGTGATAATAAATAACGGTTGACTGGTAATAGTTAAGCGATGATGCAGCGTTGCGACCAAGCTGGGTCGCACGGTCGCTTCCCCGATGTAGCCCGATGGCACGGCTTGCCGCTGCCGGATCATCTGACAGACGCAGCACACGTTTACCCGTGCTCAACTGGTCATATTGTCTCTGCAACGCGATCTGATCTGCATTGAGTTGAAACAGCAGACGCTGATTACTCAGCGGAAAACTGGTTCAAACGGTCGTGACTGGCAGAACTGGCATTTCGCAGGGCTTTCAAACGCAACGGACAACGGCGTCCACGGAGGCGGACCTTATGAGTTATCGGCACCCGCAGGGCGAACGCTGGAGGAATTACTACTACGACCCCTAGATTTGGATCTCACCTCGCTTGCTTGCAGGCAGTTGATTAGATTTGCTCAAGTTTGCCCGATTTACATCACCACATTGAAATCCATGATTTTTATTGGAACCGTCAACCTGACCCGGACTCGCGATGAGGGCAACTTTCTTTGTCCCGCGTGTGGAGTTTCACAGGGCTACCGGTTGAGAGCGACGAGAGCATGGTTGACCGTTTATTTGATACCGACGGTCCCAGTCAGTGGCCATCAGGCCTTCGTTCAGTGTGATCATTGCAAAGCCAATTGGGATCCGTCCGTTCTCGAAATGGAACACCCGAACCACTCTGATGTAACTGAGGAAGAGTTCTGCGTCGAAGCCGTGAGGTCTGCAGTCCTCGTGGTGCTGGCTGACAATGAGATCACGGAGAATGAAATCAGCGTCTTGCAGACGATCGCATCTCACCTGATGAAACGGGCCGTCCAACGCGATGAGCTGGGGCAGGTTTGCTCCAGCGCGCAACAACATCGTATCAAGCCGGTGAATTACGTCCTGACTGTCTCCAGACGCTGGAATCAAAAGCAGCGTGTGCGCTCGCTGCAGGCCATGTTCCTGGCGGCTGCCGCAGATGGTCCGTTGGGAGAGTTGCAGCTAGGAATTCTGGCAAGAATGCAGGAACTCTTTGACCTGACCGATACCGAATATCACCGCGCCATCGAACAAGCAGTCGAGTGGGAAGCTGACGATTAGACTGCAGTAACTATTGGTTCTTTTTCACGGCACGATAAGCCAGACTTTCCTGTCCAATTTTCCCACTTCCGCTTCCGCTTTTCCAACTCGCCATTCCGATCGATGCTGGCGTAGCGCGTTTGGCTGCCAGGCAAAATGTGATTGCGGAAGCGGATCCGAAACTCAATGCTGTGACTTCGTCGAGCTATGCACTGGGAACCGGGGTCATTTTCAGATCACTTGCACCAGCGTTCAAAATAGGATCCGCCGGTCAGTTCAAGGCTGTCGGAGGTTTCTGCCTCGTGAATGTCAGCTGAGGTTAGTTCATCTAACATTCGATCGGTCTGATCAGCCGAGTTTTCGAGGCGATGCATCCACAGTGATTTCAAGGCTCCTACGCTGTCGAACAATTCTGGACGCAACATCAACATCACACTCCGTGAAACCTCGCGGTTCGCTGCGGGGAGTGCTGGATCGGAGGACATGCGTTGAGAAATCATGTTGTGCATCGAGATGTTCATGAGAGCATTCGATGCCTTACGCGTGACTCCGTGGCCCTGCTGGGAAGCCTCGTCTGCGTATTCCGTTGCTCTTTTGGGATCGATGGCGTACTGAACGGGCGCGGCAGTGCGTATCGACATCCGACCGATCAGGACATCAGTCCAGCTTTCGATCCCTTGGCGAACACGATTGAGCCTCTCTGCCTTGGTTACCGCAGCGCCACGGGCTTTCAAGATGATTTGGTGGACGCGATTGCTGGCTTCCAAATGATTCAAAAGGATGGCATGCGTGACTGGTGAGATTTCCTCGTCGGCGGAACGTTCGTCTATTCCGGCGCCGAGAGCAGCCACCACTCTTGCTAGAATTTCCGAGACCAGAACTTCCTCCATCAACGCGGTATGGTCGGACCACCACGCTTCCATGGCGTCTTGGTCGTCGGTCTGTTCTGCACGGCGGTACCGGGCCATTGCCTGATGCCAAAGGCCAAAACGAGCGTGGGTTGCGGTCCAATATTGTGTTAGCGCTTTTGGAGACAGACTATCGCGGCCATATAGAATCGCGGGACCATGCTCGGAAACGACCGCAGCGAGATCAACTAGGAGAACACTATGCATAGCTTGAAGTGAGCAATCAGAGGTGTGAATTGTTTGTTCACCTCATAGAGCAGGATCCGTGCCAAATCTGGTTTCGATTTCAGGGGGGGTGGGTCTAAGTCTATTTGTACCATGGGTTTGCGTGCTGTTTTTGTGTCATGGCAGGCTGTACGCGTGCCCGAGACGGGGCATTTGTTCACTTCGATGTTGATTTGATGAAACATTGCCGTCTCTTTTGTGCAGCTTTCCATCAACGCTCATCAGCCCTGAAGGAGGCGACTCAGGCTACATTTCGAGCCCGTGCTGCAGGCTAGCTGGGGACGCTCGACTGAATAACTCCCGACGTGATAGATCGCAGAATTGCAAACAGCAGAACTGCAAACAGCAGCGTGCCGGTTCGCAGGCATCAGAATCTGAGCACGAGAGCTGGGATGGCAAACCTGTCGTTTCAGTCAGATTGCGAAATTCAATTGCGTCGCATGGAGACCCGAATCTCAGGACAATCCATTGGCCTCGGCAAACTGATGAACCACTGGACGCTCGGTCAAACGTGGATTGATGTGGGGGCGTGCTTTTAGCAATGCCTCTTGTGCCTGCTGAATTGACATGCCGCGATATTTCATCAGCCAACACATTGCGATGGTTGCGCTGCGTGCTCGCCCTGCTTTGCAATGAATGTAAACAGTGCGTTCCTGGGCGGCATGTTTTTCAACGAACTCAACAGCTGTCTGCACGTCGTCCAGTTTGGGATGCGTGAAGTCCGTGGTGGGAATCCGCAATTGTTCGATATCATGCCTCGAGTACTGCTCGGTGGGACCGGCGTATTCTTCGCAAGTGTTGACAACGGCTTTCACACCCGCCTTGTGCATGGCAGGTACATCACGGGCGAATGGGTACGCGCCAACAATCACATGATCGTCCACATGATTCCACCACTGCCGAATGGACAGAATCCGTCCCAAGAGGGCATTCCACGCCAAGGTGGGGTAGAAAACCAGTTGGGCGTAAAGTCGCCTCAGTTTTGGATTGCTCATTTTTGTTTCAGTTCATTACCCAAAAGTTTATCTGCAGCTTGATTCGCTTCGTGCATAACGGTCGCCATCTCTACCGGCGTTCCACCCTGCTTCTTGCTTTTGGCAGCTGCCTGCATGAATGCATAAAGCTCGATTGTTTCATCAGCCGCAATGGGGGGCTTTGTACTTCGAAAGAACTTGGCAATTTGAACGACCAAGGGACGGTAGCCACCGTAGGGTCCGATTTCGGTGATCCCTTTTTCACCAAAGGCGATTCCCCCGTAGCCTTTGGAACCGGCGCGTATGCCGCGAAAAGTACCGATTCGTCCATCGGCCCAAGTCCCAACCGCAAGTTCGAAGTCATCGGTTGAGGTGTGGGTGACTGATCGACATCCAGTACCCATGCAGGTGTATAAACTTTCTACACCGTGAATTCCGTACCAAAAAAGGTCGACATGGGTAGGTTCCAAAGAGCATGGACTGTAGGTCGTGCAGCCAAGGACGCGTCCCACTTTTCCACTACGAATCGCTTGGGCACCATCACTGTATCGAAGCGAAGAACTCGAAAACATGGGAGCGTTGTAATGCGCTGCGGCTCGATAGATTGCGACAACTTCTGCCAAGTTTGAACCCGTCGGTTTGTCGATGAAGACAGGTTTTCCCGCGCGAAATACCTGCAGTGCTTGCTCCAAATGCAAACGACCATCGTTGGTTTCCAACAGTACGCAGTCGACCTTCGTGAGTAACGTCTTGATGGAGTCAACAATCTCGACGCCCAAGGCTTTCATGTCTTCCGTGTACTTGGGAATCCGGCTAGCGCTGGATTCAATATCCGCGCTGCCGAACGGGTAGGCAGCCACCACGTCAAACCCCGACAGGTCCTGATCATCAGGCTTTGCCTGCTGGAATGCTTTGGTAAACGCAAGTACATGAGAGGTGTCCAGTCCAATGACGCCCACTCGGAGCCGGTTTTGAGGATCTGGAGACGGCTCATCGGCCACGCCTCTTGCGGTACTGGTGTTCAAGAATACGACCGCAGTGAAAAGTAAGAGCATCCCTGTTGATACCCAACGGCTGAAAAATGGTACGGCGGCTGGGGGGGAGCTGAGCGAGCGTTTTTTGAACATGGGTGGGACCGGACAGGGAGAGAGTTGGCGGGGAGTGATTTAGGTGGAAAGACTACTTGAGCAGCACCGGTTGAAGCTAAGTCTTGTCAGGGCATAAAACCTGACTGTGCTTTCAGCGTTACTTAGCTTCAACGTTATTTAGCTTCAACGTTATTTAGCCTCCAAGGCACTTAGCTTCCACGGTGCTAAGCTTTCTGTGTTACTCAGCATTCGTACTTAGCTTTCAACATG
>Ga0315316_10001596_pt1 | contig 16037 bp, 21 predicted proteins | sample M160m3416metaG_FD_203702 | JGI IMG/M metagenome (GOLD analysis project Ga0315316, IMG submission 203702) | Ammonia-oxidizing marine archaeal communities from Monterey Bay, California, United States - M1 60m 3416 | ecosystem: Environmental > Aquatic > Marine > Intertidal zone | place: USA...
TTGGAATAAGTTTTCTATTCAAATTATAACTAATTATTTAGAGATATCAATCTCAATTGTAGAGACGTTACGAGTTTTACCATCTCTGGATTCTAATGCATCAGAAGAAATTCTTACATCCGATATTTGATAACCAATAGAATGCATACGTTTCATGATAAATTGTGATACATCTACAGCCTGAGTGATACGCTGACCTCTTGCCTTTATTGTGACAGTAGGTAGTGTGGATAATTGTGTTAGTGTAGAGTTTACATATGTGACCAAGGGTTTCACTCCAATCAGAATTAATTTTCGTGTAGGTTTCTCTTCATGACTAAATGGTTTTTTTGGTATTTGTTTTTCTGGTTCAGGAGTACTTGCTGGTTCAGGAGTACTTGCTGGTTCAGGAGTACTTGCTGGTTCAGGAGTACTTGCTGGTTCAGGAGTACTTGCTGGTTCAGGAGTACTTGCTGGTTTTTTTGCATCCTCTAATATTTCATCAAGGATATCAGATGCATCAGAATTTGAACTCATTAATACTGTAAAACAAGGTTATTGTTTTTTAAGCTTCTCTTTTTCTATGTATGATTCGAGTATAGAATGTATATCTTCATCTTTTGAGGATTTGATTTGTTGTACTATTTCCTTTTCTTCTATTTCAAAGCAATTGAGAAATTCTTGATGATCCTTAAAAACTAAAATTACTTTATCTTTGAATATACAGTGATAAAATTTTTCATTTTCCATGATTTCAGGATTAACCTTAACACCATCATCATTCACTTCAATTTCTGAATCCATCAATAGATCTTAGTTCAGATTAAGATATAAGATTACGTAATTGTAATAAGAATTGAATTTTAAAACACACTATGGAAAAACGGATTGTATTTCACGTTGATTTTGACTATTTTTATGCACAGTGTGAAGAAATTAGAAATTCTAAAATAAAAGGAAAATGTGTTGCAGTTTGTATATTTTCAGATAGAGGAGGAGATAGCGGTGCCATAGCTACTGCAAACTACAATGCAAGAAAATTTGGAGTGAAATCCGGCATGCCCATCATGTTTGCAAAAAATAAATTAAAAGAAGAAGATGCAGTGTTTTTGCCAGCCGATTTTGATTATTATTCCGATATATCATCAAAGGCAATGGAAATAATTGAAAAGTATGCAGATGTGTTTGAATATGTTGGTAGAGATGAGGCATATCTAGATGTTACAACAAAAACTGAAATAGATTTTCATAATGCAGAGCATCTAGCACAACAATTAAAAAATGAAATAAGAAATAGTCTAAAACTTACATGTTCTGTTGGAATTACTCCAAACAAATTACTATCAAAAATTGCTTCAGATTATAAGAAACCTGATGGACTGACAACAGTAAAACTAGAACAAATTGAGGAGTTTTTATCACCACTTAAAATTAGAGAAATTCCAGGAATAGGTAAAAAAACAGAAGATGTGTTTACACAAATGAATGTCCATACAATAGAAGAATTAAGAAAAATTGATGTTTTTGATTTGAATAAAATGTTTGGAAGGAAAACTGGAGGATATATTTTCAATTCTGCTAAAGGAATAGATACAGAAATAGTCAAAGAAAGACCTCCAACAATTCAATTTAGTAAAATCAGTACTTTGAAGAAAAATTCTAAAGAACTTGAATTTCTACAAGAAAATTTAATGGAATTGTGTATACAATTGAACAGGATGGCAATTGAGAATAATAAGATGTATCGCTCAATTGGAATTCAATTTGTAAATGAAGATTTATCAACGAAAACTAAATCAAGAATGTTAAAAAATCCAGTAAATAATGAAATTGAACTGAAAAAAGTTGTAAGCCAATTACTAGAAGAAGCATTGGTTGAACAAGTGATGTTAGTTAGAAGAGTTGGAGTCAGAATTTCAGAGTTTTCAGATGTTGAAGGCCAAAGTAGTATTACAAATTATTTTTAGATGTATTTCTGGATTCTAATTTCTTGAGTCTTTTTGTTTCAACTACAGTAACAACCAATAAAAATATGAATAGCCAAGGAAGGAACATTATTTCTCCGGCTACAGAATGGAATTCTTCCCAAGCTTCAGGATCAGTAGTTACTTTTAGTGCATAAACAGATAATGAGAATATTCGGATCATATTTACAAAAATAGTTCCAAGAATACCTAAAACAAAATATATGATTTTACGATTTCGTGGAATTCTCATTTTTATGAGAAATGCCATCATTACCAACGAATAGATGATTATACTATGCACTCCTGCAGATGGCCAGAATACTTGTAATGCAAATGGACCAAAGTCACCATTAAGAAACATTAGATTATCACGTGCAGTTGCAACGCCAAGATCAAGTACAGTTATCAACCATACATTCGCTTGTACAAAATATGGTACAATGTATTGTAACGGCCCAAGTGTATCATATGGAAAGAAAGAATCTAATGCCAAGATTATTGCATTACCGGCTAAGAATATTGGGCCAGCAGGTCCAATCCTAATCCATTTTCTTCCAAATAAGATTGCAAGAGAAGCAGTGACAAAGATTGCCATTACTGTAAAATCGAATAACCATTCCCAGGAATATTCTAAGACACCAAAGACATCAACTAAACTCATTATGTAGTCTCTAACACCGAATTGAAGAGATATGAAATACGTTATTGTGAGTGCAATTAACGGAATGCAGTAAAAGAAACGCTTTTTTGGAATTACAAATTTTAATCCAATTAATTCAGCTGCAATGAATGCTGCTGCAAAAAGAAATCCACCTCGACCCTGATTCCAACTAAGACTAAAGCTATCAGGATATATGGCCATGGTGAATAAGATTGGAGATAAAACAAGTAGAATTGCTATCATGACACTTTTGTTTTCCATTGAGTGTGGTTTGTAGTCTCTCAATAAATATGCAAATATTAGAAAAAATCAGACATGCTTGTTTGTTCAATAAGTTTGAGCATATTTCCATGAGCAAGCCATTCATTTTTACTAATACTCGATCGTTTTGTTGCAAGAGTGATTGCTTCATTTAATGAATTTGTTTCTTGAGGAGTTTTTTTCATTGCTTCCCTTATTCCTCCACGTATTTGCCAAACACCAACAGGTACAGCATATTCAGGTTGAATTTCTCTAAATATCATAACACCCGATTGCCTTTTAATTTTTTGTAAGTATTCAGTTACTGCCAATTTACCTGCAAAATATGCACCTGCAATAGATGGAGGGTGATCAATTCCTTTTGCATTTTCATAATCATTTCCAAATCCTATAGAATTTTTGTCATGCCATGCTTCTTGCATTTCAAAAATCCATCTATGAGGAAATAATATTACTGAAAATAAATTTCCAAGGTGATCAAAGTTGAACACATTATATCTATCAATTATATCAAATTCAAGTATGTTACGCATTAAATCATTAGATATTATTTGATCTGTTGCAGTGATACTCCATTTTGTTGGGACTAGTTTTCTATTTTTACCGAACATTCCAATGCTGAAGCATTTTTGAATTTTGGATATTTCAATTCCAGAATTATAAAGTTTCATCACGGCATCTTCAGCTTTTAGGTCAGTGTCATAGTATGCATTTTCTATTGACTTGATAGAAGAGTTCGGAGAAAATTTTGCACTCTTTATTTCACCAATAGGACCAAAAGGTGCATTTTGACCATCAATAGAGGGAATTGGAGCAGGTTTTTTCAAAAATTCTATTTCAGAATCAATAGAGCCAGATGACATAGCTAATTCATGAAGGCTTTCAATAAAGCGACCAGTGGTCTCTTCAATTCCTGCTTTTTGTATTCCACGTACAAGATTTAATCTATAGTTAACAATTTCTTCAAGACTTTTTCCAAGCCATCTTTCTGGTGCATCTAAAAGTGTGGTATCTCCGTGAACAGGAGGTAACATTGGTCCAATACCAACTTTGGGGTATCCATACGAGCCTACAAAGACAGATGGTGGACTAGAGCCCTGTATCTCATTAGAAGAGAAAAGATTAGCATATTTTGAAAGATATTCATGCCAATTTTGTTCAATGCCTTTTCTAATATCAGAACCTGTTCTAGACATATATTTTCAGGAAATTGATGAATAATAAATAATTCATCCAGTAAAAAATTGACATAAAGTTAAAGAGAACTAATAAGATAATAATTTCAAATGAAGAGTAAACGAATTATTTCATTTTTACCTAGCGCGACAGAATTAATTTATGAATTAGGAGCACAAGAAAGATTGTTTGGTGTAACTCATGAGTGTAATTATCCTAATGATGCAGCAAGTAAACCAAGAGTGATAGAAAGTGTTTTTGAACCAAAAAATATGTCAAGCCAGGAAATTGATGATAAAATTTGTAGCCTTTCAGAGAGAGGAGAAGATATTTACAAATTAGTAACACAAAATGTATCCAATGCAAAACCTGATCTAATTATTTCGCAAGAAATTTGTGAGGTATGTTCAGCATATACTAATCAAGTAAAAAATGCAATCAAAATTCTTAACAAGAAACCAGAAATTTATTCAATGAGCCCTCATGATATACACGGTATTTTGAAATGTGTGAAAGATATTGCAAAAAAAATTGACAAGGTACAAAGAGGTGTAGAAATTGTCAATTCACTTAATTCGAGAATCAATAGAATAAAAGATGTACAAATTTCAAACAGACCTAAAGTTTTAGGAATAGAATGGATAAGGCCATTTTTTACATCAGGACATTGGGTACCAGAAATGATCAAATTTTCAGGAGGAATTAATATGATAACGAAAACTGGAGAACATTCAAGAAAAATGGATATTGAAGAAATTGAAAATGCAGACCCAGATGTATTAATTTTGATGCCATGTGGTTTTGATGTTCAAAGAACAGTTTCAGAGTATGAAAAATATCTTAGAAATGATACAAGATGGAATAAATTAAGAGTTGTTAAAGAGAAGAAAGTTTTTGCAGTTGATGCAAATTCATTTTTCAGTAAACCAAGTATCAGAGTAGTAAGAGGAATTGAGATTTTAGCAAAAATTTTACATCCAGATATATTTACAGATTTTGAGGTACCAAATAATTCATTTTTAAAAATATAGAAAGAACGTCTATTATTGATCGTCTGTCTCATCTAATTCATCAGCATCATATGATCGTTTAGATGGACGAGTTGGAACGAAGAATCGTGACATAATGATAGATTACAATTTTAAAAGTAATTTTAGTGGGTTGTAAAAAATTGTCTTTTTACATTGACAAAATTGAACTAGGTTAGAGTTTTACCTTACACTCATGTGAAAGTGAATTTGCGGTGACAAAAATTACTATTCCAAGAATTCCAATAGATGTTAAACGGATAGGAATTTCATAAATTGTTAGAAATGAGCTTGCAATACTTCCAGCGGTACCAAATGTTGTAATAACTGAAAATGCAATCGGTCCACAAGAGCATGCACCTGCAGATGCCCCAATAACAGTTCCAACAATACTCGAACCTATTTTTTTAGTTTCTTTTATTAGTTTAACGCGATAGATATTCATCGATACAGCAAGGGATGAAAAAAATGATAATGTTACAATTAACGAAAAGCTCAATGTGGTTTCAGGATATATAGAGAATACCAAAAATGGTTCAAGAAATAAAAATTCTGAAATTATAATTAATGGTATAAAAAGTAAGAAAAAAAGTCCAATTGCAATTAGGATATAGTAAATATTTGAAAAGATAATTATGAAAATATTTTGCATTTTAGAGCATTGGATCAATTATTTCTTTAAAGGTAGAATAAGGGGCTGCACCAGAAAGTTTTATTTTATCCATAGAAACATTATTAATTATTATAAAACTTGGCGTACTATCTGCACCGAATTCAATAACAGCCATTTGTTTTTTAAGATTAACTGTGTTATAGTGTTTTTTTGAATTCATACACTCATTGAATTTATCCATATTCAAATCTAGATCAAATGCAATTGCTTGTAATCTAACTTGACTAGCCCATCCATCATCAACATGCTGTTGTAATTGGTACAGTTTCACGTGATAATCCCAATACATTCCCTGATCATCTGCACAGTAAGTTGCTTCTGCAGCAGTAATAGAATCATTTCCTAAAAAGGGCAGATCTATAAATACAAGATTTGCTTTTCCAGTATCAACATAATTTTCAATTATTTCTGGTCGTGTTTTTTCAAACCAGCGTTTACACATTTCACATTGGTAATCACCAATTTCTATAATTGTTACAGGTGCAGTTTCAGATCCTAATGCAATTAATGTTTCAAATTCATTTTCAGTTGTATTTTGAGTATTATCAAATTCAGACGAGTTTGGTGAAAATGAAATTGCTATGGCGGCAACCAAAATTACAGCAACAACACCAACTGCAATAATCATTGTTTTTGCCATGAAATTTAAAACAAAAAATTAACTAAAAAACCTTGCACATGGAAAGAACTTATTTACGCTTGAAAAGACCTAAAATCTTTTGTGTCATTACGTCAAAAGGGCATGAACTGCACGAAACATTTGAATTTTCAGCCTCAACATTGGCATCCAGATCATTTTGTTTTTTTTCTTCCATGAATCTGCTAACCAAAAATAGGTTATAAACAATATGACAGTATTTTACAAATACACTATTCACCATAGGAATCAATTAATTCTAAGCATGGGTTTATTAGACGATCGAATCAAGTTAGATTAGAAATAATGATGGATTAGGTTCGCTTTCTCTGTCATTGCTTTAGACAGAAAAAAAAATGAACACATTTGACGAATTAAAAATAAATGAAGACATATTGAGATCCATCAAAGATCTTGGTTTTACGGTACCTTTTCCAATTCAAGCACAAGCAATACCAGAACTTTTACAAGGAAATGATGTAATTGGTCAAGCACATACAGGAACAGGAAAAACTGCTACATTTGGAATTCCAATGCTGCAAAACATCATCCATGGAGGAGGAATTCAAGGATTAGTCATAGCACCGACAAGAGAATTAGCAATGCAGATTACCGAAGAGATAAAGAAAGTGGGGAAATATACCAAAATTAAAGTAGTAACTGTTTATGGAGGACAAGGAATTGGAATTCAATTAGATGCACTACGTAGAAAACCAGAGATTGTAGTTGCAACACCAGGAAGATTAATTGATCATTTGGATAATGGTTCAATCAGAACCGATAATATCAAACATGTTGTATTAGATGAAGCAGATGTAATGCTGGACATGGGATTCATAGAAGATATAGAATATGTCTTACAAAAAGTTCCAGGTAATAGAATTACATCATTATGGTCAGCAACAATGCCACCTGAAATTCTTAGACTTGCAGACAAGTATCTAAACAATCCAAAAAATATTCTAATTGATGCAGATGATTTAAGTGGAGAAGGTATTGATCAGGCATTTTTAGTAATCAAAGATAGAGAAAAACACAAGTATCTAACAGATTTCATTAATCAAAATAAAGGTCAGGTTATAGTATTTTGTTCAACAAAAATTCGAACACGAAATGTTGCAAGAGATTTAACAAAATCCAGATACAAAGTAGTTGCAATCGAAGGAGACATGTCACAGAATAAACGTGAATATTCAATGATGAAATTTAGAAAAAATCAGGCAGACATATTGGTGGCAACAGACGTTGCAGCAAGAGGAATAGATGTTCCAAGAGTAGGATTAGTCGTAAACTATGATGTTCCAAATCAAGATATGGTTTATTTCCATAGAATTGGTCGTACAGCAAGAGCAGGAGAAAAAGGAAAAGCAATCACACTTGTATCATATTCATCAATTGGAGATTGGAAATTTATCAAAAAACAGATCAAATCAGATTTAACAGACTTGAATAAAAAAATGGGAATTGAAGTTCACATTCCAGATCCACTAAAGCGAAATGTTGGACGACGTATTGCACAGCCAATGCGTTCAGGATACGGACGTAGACCAAGTTATGGTGGTGGAAGATCAAGTTATGGTGGTGGAAGATCAAGTTATGGTGGTGGACATAGTAGAGACGGACCTGCAAGAGATCAATACAAGAGAAGAGGTAGTGCACGTTCATCATACGGAAGACAAAATCGTGATAATAAAAAGAAGTGGTGATTTAACACTTAAAGACAAGGATTACTTAAGCAAGTGTAAGAAAAAATGCATATCGGATTTGTTTTATTAAATTGTGATTTAGGTGCTGAAGAGTATATCTTAGAGGAATTACAACAAGTAAATGAAATAAAAAATGCATATGTTACATTTGGTGCATATGATATAATAGCAGAAATTCATGCAGAAACACAAGAAGATTTTGAGAAAACCGTTTCATTAAGAATTAGACAGTTATCCAGAGTCGTAAGCACAATGACACTAAATGTCATTAAAGGCGAATGACACTTATACGAAAAAAAAAGTGAAACTATGTTGCAGCAAATTGAATATTCTGGAACAGTGTGGGCGCTAAGTCACAATGACCCAGAGCCACTGATAGAGCACAGTCTAAAGAAATTACAAGATTATGGTGTAAAAAAAGAAGATATTCAGATAGTAGATGCACCAAATAATCCCCAAGTCGGTCAGGTCGTAGTAGAGATATGGCCGCATGAGTTAGTTATCGCTAGAATTAGAACTGTCAGAGGTGAATCCTTTATCAGCGGAACAGAACTCAACATAGAATTAAAATCAGATGAAGCAGGAAAATATATCGATTAGTAATTGAAAAAACGCAAAGCAAAAAAATCCAAAAGTAAATTTCCAATCATCATAATAGGTGCAGTCATAATAGGAATCATTGTCTTCTATTTCTACTCAGCAGATCAAGCAAAAATTCGTGGATTTGCATTTGGGAATGAAATTCAAGCATTACAAGAAGAAGTTCAAAATGAGCAAGGACAATTCATTTCAAGTATAGCAAAATGGAATGAGAATGCAATTTCTGATGAAGAAATGATTGAGATTGGAAATAACCATCTTGAAACATTTAATAAATTATTAGATAAATACGATGAATTACAACCACCAGATGCATTCTCAAGATCTGTAAAACTACTAAAATTATCTTTAGAATATCAAATTGAATCACATGAACATAGATTAGGATGGATTAAAGATGGGGATGACTCAGAGATGGTTAGATCTCAAGAATTGACGCAATTATCATTTGAAGCAGAACAAGCAGGGTTAAAATCATTTAATGATGCAAAAGCAGGAATAGAGCAGTAAATGTTTAAGCGTTTAAAATTATAATATTTTTATGAAAAAATTAATATTTTTAATTCCATTATTATTTCTGATACAACCAGCATTTGGAGACATAGTTATTGAAAATGATCAGACATACATCGGAAATGATGGCATAATGCATATTGTAGGGGAGGTTAAAAATGATTCAAAATCCCCAGTAAACAACATAAAAATTATAGCCACACTAATTGATGAAAATGGAAAGGTGTTAGAGAAGATAGATGGAAAAATTATGTCAAACATAATAATGCCAGGAATGAAAGGTAGTTTTGATATTATTATAAATGAAAAAAAGATAAATAATATTTTAGATTATGATTTGGGATTTGAGTACAAACTTGCAGCACCAAAAAATCAAGTGATTGAAATTGTTTCATCAGAAATGAAGAGAGACCAATTGAATAATTTAATAATTTTTGGAACTATTGAAAATAATGGCGAGATTACCGCCAACATGATAAACGTTGTTGCAACATTATATGACAGAGATGGTAATGTGTTAACAGTTTCAAAAATTCAAACACAGCCGGATTTTTTGAGAGCAGGTGAAGAAAATCACTTTTTGGTTCCAATTTACGAGAAGAATCAATCAATGAGTGTAGCGGATTATAGTATAATTGCAGAATCAGACGAATATGCTGCAGTTCCAGAATTCCCATTAGGTTCAGGCGTACTACTAATAATTTCAGTATCATCTTATGTCATTTTTTCAAGAAACCCTGAAAGAGTCACTAATGCACTTGGCAGATGTTCAAAGATTTTAGCTCGACAATAATTCTTATACATACACACAAGCAAGAATGTTAAATGGTAATTTCAGATGAGAATAAAAAATTTTTAGAAGGTTTATTACAATACTATATTGACCAAGCTGATTCCTATAATCAATTTGCAAACGAATACAGTAAATTTTCCAGATCTAAAAAAGAGATAGCATTTGGAGTGATAGTGGGTACAGTTTATTCAGCATTTTTACAGACATATTCAAATCAACAATTAGAAGTTAGATTAGATGACATACAAGAATTTCATGAATTTGTGAGAAATAACATTGAAAAAATCACCAATGCGTTAGATGGAAAGAATCTATAGGTAAGAATAAATCCAAACAGAAAGACGATTAATCATGTCAGAAATAATTGGATATAAAATTCATCAAATTGTTGATAATGGTCAAGCGATTCAAATGTCACTTGCAGAAGATGTTCAAACAGAACCAATTTCACAAAAGCAATTGATTATGGAAAATGTTTCAAAAAAACTTGATCAAGATACAAAAGAACAAGTTATGCCATTACTTGAAGCAATGCTTCAAGCACAACCAACCATCAAAATGAAGAGTTATGCACAAACAAATATCTCAATCACCATGCCAAAAAATAGATATGAAAAACTTGGTAGACCTCAAGTTGGACAAGTATTAAGAATAGATATACAAAAAATTTAGAGATTTTCTTCAATTTCAGACAATTCAGATAATGGTAAAGAGCAAGTAAAATTTTTACAAATAGTTACGTTTGTTTTATCTGAAAATTCTTTTCCTTCAAAAAATGGATATTTAGATAATAACTTTAGATTTTCTTCATCTTTAATTTGAATTATAATTCCCTCAGGTATGAATTTCTTATACAAAGAATTTACAATTTCAGAGTTTTCAGGATTAATTATTGTAATTTCTGTAGGATGCTTTAGATATAGATTCATCACATTAAGTAAGTAGCCAAATGCAAATGGATTTTCTGCAGCGGAAGTGACATTTAATTCCAAAATTTGTTTGGATATTTGAAGAAGTTTTTTATCATTTACAAGATGATGTAGTTTTAGTAATGCATTTGCAGCAACAGAATTTCCAGATGGTACTGACAAATCATAATAATTTTTTGGACGAACTATCAAAGATTCATGCGTATCAGATGTAAAGTAAAATGATTTTTCAGTGTCATTCCAAAAGTGTTCGATCATATAATTTGCAATTTTCTGAGCCATATCAAGGAAATATGCATCAGATGTGATCTCAAAAATATCAATTAGAGAATTTATAAGATAAGAATAATCATCAAGGTATCCATTTAGTTTTGGAGTATCATTTTTGAAGGTTCTATGTATGAAGCCATGTTTAGAAAATTGTTCTGAAAAGTATTTAGCCGCATTCATGGCCACATTAAGATATTTTTCATTTCCTGAAATTCTATAGCCTTTAGCAAATGCAGAGATCATCATGGAATTCCATGATGTGATAATCTTGTCATCGGTTCCAGGTTGATCTCGTTTACTTCTTACATCAAGTAATTTTTTTAGTGAACGCTTCAAAAGTTTAGTAATTTCATCTTCAGTTTTGTTAAATTTGAATGAAAGAGATGAGATATTGATATTATTTGCAAGAATTGTATTTCCTTCAAAGTTCCCACCATCAGTAACATCGTAATAGATACAAAATATTTCAGAATCATCACCTAAAATGTTTTCAATTTCACGTTTTTTCCATACAAATGTTTGTCCCTCTTCTCCGTTGGTATCCGCATCCTGTGCAGAATAGAATAGACCAGAAATAGATGTCATTTCACGCATTACATAGTCAAGAGTTTTTGTGACAATACCAAGGTAGAAAGGATCTTTTGTAATTTGATACGCTTCAGCATATACAGGAGTTAAAAGTGCATTATCGTATAACATTTTTTCAAAATGAGGTACAAGCCATCGTGCATCAGTTGAATATCTATGAAATCCACCACCAATTTGATCAAAGATTCCACCTTTAGCCATTTTCTTTAATGTCATTAATGCAAATTCTTGAAATTTTGCGATTCCTGAAAGTTTGGAATATCTAAACATGAAGGAAAGATTTGCAGCGTTTGGGAATTTAGGTGCTTGACCAAATCCACCATAGTTTGTATCTGCAACTTGTAATAGATTAACAGCAGCTTCATCTAAGATAGATTTTTCAATTGCTCCTCCATCAGAAACTCTTTCTAGTTTAGTAAGATTTGACATAAATTGTTCGGCAGAAGTACCAACATCTTTTGGTTTTTCATTCCATGCTTGAGCTAACTGTCGACATAAACTTCCAAAACCAGGTCGCCCATAGGAATCAAGAACCGGAAAATATGTTCCAACGTAAAATGGTTTTTGATCTGGGGTCAAGAATACACTTAGTGGCCATCCGCCTTGACCAGTTGACATTTGACATATTTTTTGATAAATATCATCCAAATCTGGTCTTTCTTCCCTGTCAACTTTGATATTAACAAAATTTTCATTCATAATTTTCGCCACATCGTCATTTTCAAATGACTCATGAGCCATTACGTGGCACCAATGACAAGAGCTGTAACCGACAGATAAGAAAATAGGTTTATTTTCATCTTTTGCTTTTTTTAGAGATTCTTCATTCCAAGAAAACCATTCAACAGGATTATCCTTGTGTTGTAAAAGATATGGACTTGTTTCGTTTTCTAAATTATTAGCCATGTATTGATATTTTAATTACAATATTTGTATCATGTGGAAATGAGTGTAGAAAATTAAGCTTGTGGTATGAATCTAAGTCTTGATTTTGTAGATACGGTAATTATTGAAATAATTGCTACAGCAAGAACAATCATGGCAATAGTACCAAATTCTGGAATCACCTGAGTACCAATAATTTCAATTTCAGATGTACCATTTTCAAAATCTATAGAGATAGTTCGAGTCGTTGTAGCTGTTTGCAATTCAATGAATTTTGCAGGTGTGCCATCAGTTAAAATTACAAAATTTTCATCAGGTAGCAGTTGTGAAGACGAGTTATCAGTAGGAACAGTTTTTGCATCAATTACTTCTCTTGGAAGGTAAACAGTTAGATTTCCATCAGAATCAGAATTAATTGAGATCATTATAGAATTATTTTCTTCAGAAATTTGAATATCAGTCACATAAGCACCATCAATATCATAATCAAATAATTCGTCGTGGTTAACCAGTTTTGTATTTTCAATCTGAAGTGGCAAGATTATTTTATCATACTTTTGATTTTCTCCAGTAAGTTTATTTGCAAAAACTGAAATATCATATACACCATCATGACTCCAAGTCTTTCCGACTTTGAAGTTTGTAGAGTAATCACCAGATGAATCAGGGTTTATCTGATCAATTGATACAATATTTCCCATCGGAGATGAAATTATAATTGTTACAGCAACTCTATCATTCAATCCAGAATTACCAATAATTGAAAATGAATCGTCAGAGGTGACATCCAGATTAGCAGTAAAAATGTTCCATCTTTCTTCATAATTTTCAATTACTTCTGGCGTAGTGTATGCATAAGATGCACCAATCATTCCAGAGAAAAATAATATTGCAAAAAGAGTTAATATGAATTTCATGAGTTTTTTAGATTTATCTTTGTTATAAACTTGAAGGATAGAATTAGAAATTTATTAGAAATTTATTAGAAATTTATTAGAAACATATCATATTTTCCAGATTGCCGTATCATTACGTTTGTAGATTTCGATATTAATTTGTTTTAGTAATTTTCGCTTTGACTTTTCTGCTTTTTTTTCGTTACTGTAATCTTTCTTTTTTAATAACTTCTCTAGAAGTATGAGCTGTTCCATACTTAGATTTCTGAAGCTGCCATTTTTAGTTACTAAATTTAATAGTTCGACACGTCGGAAATCATCTTTTTTTAAAATTTCAGCCATATTTCTAATCGAAACATCCTACTAAAAATAAATGTGTGTTAAATGAGGCTCAATCATGACAGAAATGATGCGTGCAATGGTTCTTTCAGAATGTAAGAAAATTGAAGATAAGCCACTAAAATTAACAAATATTGAAAGACATTCGATAGATAATCCTGATGAAGTGTTAATCAAAATTGAAGCATGTGGAGTATGTCATTCTCAACTACACGGAATAGAAGGAGATTGGCAAGAAATTGGAATTCCCCCATCATTTCCAACAGTACCAGGACACGAAGTGGTTGGAAGAATTATTGAAATTGGAGATAGAGTTACAAAGTTTAGAATTGGAGATAGAGTTGGAATAACACCACTTTTAAAGTCATGTATGAATTGCACATACTGTAACGTAGGAAAAGAATACCTTTGTGAAGATAATGAAATAACGGGTGAAACATTACGTGGAGGCTATACGGAATTTATTAATGCATCAGAGAATTTTATTACAAAAGTTCCAGATGATATGTCACCAGAGTATGCAGCACCGCTATTTTGTCCAGGAATAACTGCATATAAAGCCGTAAAGGCAGCAGAACCACAAAAAAATAAAAAAATTGCAATTTATGGAATCGGAGGAGTAGGACACATGGCAATACAATTTGCCAAGGTAGAAGGATGTCAAGTAACAGGCGTATCAAGAAAGAAAGAGCACCTAAATGTTGCAAAACAACTTGGTGCAGAAAAAACATTCCAATTTACAGAATCTCAAGATGAGTTTCTGAATAAAGTTAAAGACGATTATGGATTGTTTGATGCAGCAATTGTCTTTGCACCATCAGATATTGTTACAGATACAGCTATAAAATCAGTAAAAAAAGGAGGGACAGTTATAATTGCCACAGTAGGTAAAATTCTAAATTTTTTAGCATTTGAGGAAAAAACAGTAAGAGGTACACTAATTGGATCTATGAAAGATATGAAAAAAGTAATTGAGATTGCACAAAAAAATGATTTTAGGGTTGTAACAGAATCATTTCCATTAGAACAGGCAAATGAAGTACTTGAGAGGTTAAAAAATTCAGATATCGAAGCGCGTGCAGTTCTAATTCCTTAAATTACTAGGAATTTTGTTACAAACATGATTTGTAGACGTTGCCATCATACTGATGAAATTCATAAAACTACCACATCAGCAGAGTCAATGCTGAGACGAGGATCTTGCCAAATTCCAGATTGTACATGTAATCAATTTTTAGACGCATTTGAAGAGATTGATGATGAACAACTCTAGTCATATATAGGAAAAAAGGATTTTCAGAATATGGATAAACATGCACCAAAAGAAGAAATGATTAAAGATTTGGAAAATATATTAGCAAAAATCAATGCCTTAGAAGTTACTGCAAAAGATGAGGAAGCGAAGGCTAATGTGAAAATTCTAAGAAAACTTACAGAAGGACAAATTCATTCAATTAATGAATTTGATCATTTGAAAAAGGCAATTGATCTTCTTACAATGCAATTATTTGATGTAAAAAATAAGATTAATTCGAAATAATCATTCAATTTGACATAATGGACGATATTTTGATATAATTTTTTCTACAATTCGTTTTCTTTCTAATTCTTCAGATTCCCATAGAGGTAAGATGGAAAGATGAAGGTTGTCTTCATTACCAGCATGTTGAACCCAACATTTGAAATTATCATTTTGTGTAAAGAAGTTATTCTGATCAGTTTTATCAGATTCACTTACATAAAGTGGAACAAAACCAGATTTATTCTGAGTAAATATTATGTAAATCACTTTATCCATAGGAGGCCCCCATTCAGAGATCTTGATTGGCCCAAGAAATTCATAATGTAAAATTTGAATTGTCACATACAAAATTAAGAAGTCTCAAGTTTTAAATTTGCCTAATTTTGCCTCAAAGTTAATGTCAGAAATGCCAAATCCACATAATTATAGAAAGGTTGGATATTCAATGATATTAGTTGCGGCATCCTTAGCGGCAATTGGAATAGTTCAAGTAGGAATTGGAGAAGACGTTCTTTTTGCAGATTCAATGCAAAGAGACAAGACTGCATTCTTTGAGATGTGTAAAGCAGGAAATTACATGCAAGATGGATGTGAGATGTTTGATAAACCTGGAA
>Ga0315316_10001598_pt1 | contig 16035 bp, 5 predicted proteins | sample M160m3416metaG_FD_203702 | JGI IMG/M metagenome (GOLD analysis project Ga0315316, IMG submission 203702) | Ammonia-oxidizing marine archaeal communities from Monterey Bay, California, United States - M1 60m 3416 | ecosystem: Environmental > Aquatic > Marine > Intertidal zone | place: USA...
CATCTTCAGTTGTTCATCTATAAGATTCTGAAGTAGTCCTTGTTCGCTTTTCGAACCATTAAGGAAGTATGGATTAAGTACCATAATCTTAACCTATCAAATCTAAAGGTGGAAGTTCATAAGTACTGAGCATAATTTGCTTAATTTCATCAATTTCTCTTTGACCATCATCATAAAGTTGTCTTCCATTAAATTCAATACCACCAGGAAGTTTTACACCTTGGAATTTAATAAGATTTTGTCCCCATTGCTTCTTAAATAAGGCAGTAGTATAAGGCTTTAAGAAAGAATCATTCCATACTCTTGGAAAATCAGCAGGATCTACAGTCCTCCAACAATCAATGATAATAAAATCACCAGCATTAATTTCACTCCAATCAACATCCATATACAATCTATCTTGTCTCTGATTAAATCTAATTTGCTTATGAGTATTTAAGAGGAAATTCATAGTTTCCAAATAACTCATTGTCATAGAATATGATAATAAGTCAGTCTGTCCCCAGTAATAAATATCATTTAAAAATAATTGATATTTAAAACTAAACATGTTGCTAACGCTTATTGATTGAGCGTTATCATATTGAAAGATTTTATTAATTCCTATAACTGCATTGGGAATAGGTATATAATTACTATTTTCATACCATGAAAAATCTGTACTGCCTTTGGTAGGCATATCTTGGGTAACAGTAGTAGTTGTTATCCCTGTTTGTGTTTTACCAGATGGAGCTCCAGGAGGACGTGCTTCCCCCCTAAGAACATCATCATCTGTTATCTGATACTTTAAATAACACTGTTGAACCCCATCAAAATGTCTCTCATAAAAGAATTGTAGCGCATCATCAATTAAATCTTCGCATTGCTCTGAAGCAAGATTAATGTCCAATACAGGAGCACCTAACTTCCTTAACACATATTCTTTAAATTCGGTTCGTGTAGTAGGTTGCGCCATTATACACTATACTTTTTTATTATTTAGGATGGTGCAGAAGAAACTCCTGAGAGAACTAACACATTTCCAGAAGCAATTCTATAGGTAGATGCTGCTGTACCAGCTCTAGTAAATGTAACTGCAGTTCCTGCTGCTACTTGATCTGAATAAGTATGAGCAGACCCAATGGTTACAGTACTAGCATCTACAGAAACACCTGAGACGTAAATATTAGTAAGTGCTGCTCCCACTGACATTGAATCACCAACTGCCACACTTGTTACTTTATTAAGAGTGAAGGTAACAACTCCTACACTTGCAGTTTGACCTACAGCAATACTTGTATTAAGAACAGTATCATCGGCACCACCTGCTTTAACTAAAACATCATAATCATATCTTCCCCCAGACAATCCATTAGTACCATCAGCATCTAATGAAATTTTAAATTCTCCTGCTGCAGCACTTGTAAATCCTACAGTAAAAGTTGCTGCTGCTACAGTAGTAGATCCAGTTCCACTACTTTTTCTCATCTGAGAAGAACCACTATAACCAGTAAAATCAAAATTGGTTTTATCTGTATTCTTAACTTTAAAAGTTTCCTCAAAAGTGGCTCCAGTGTTAATAGTTACATTAGCACCATAGGAGATTCCAGCATTTGGATCAAAAGTAATGTTTTTATTAGCCATTTGATTCTAAGACTTTGAGAAGTAGAGATTTAATATCTTTTAAATCACCTTTCACATCATTTAAATCACCTTCAAGTGATTCTAATCTTTCTTGATCTGCAAGAAGTTTATTTCTATTGTGAATATACTTGTGATAATCAGAAGTATTGGTATTCACGATAGCTCCCGTAGAAGTATCTTTATAAAAACCATCATGATCCTTGACTTTAATTAATGCCATTATGCTAATGCAAGGGCTCTAAGATTTCTCACTTTGGGAACATAAGCTTGATTGGTACTGGTTCCAATAATCTTAATCCTAAATGAATTATATGAAGGCAATCTATCTATAGTAAATTGCATTTCTCTAAACATACCTTGCTGTGGATTTGGTTGAAAAGAATCAGTCCTAGCAAACGACTTATCTGACTTTCCATCACTGTTAGCTTTATTAATAATCACTCCTTCTCTATCTTGATTTAAATTACTATAACCAGGGAAAGGAGTAAATATTACTTCATCGACTAATGTATTCTGATCCAAAGCATAGAATACTCTTAAATCATTAGAATTATTCACATAAGCATCTAAAATAACCTTTAATGAAGTGGAAGGATTCTCAAGTGTAATATTCTTACTAACATAGAAGAATCTGCAAGGATCATCAGGTACACCTTTAACCTTATAATTGGTAGCAAAATTATCTATAGGAGAATTAACCCTACTTGTGATAAATTTACACGATGCTTGATCCAAATCGATCATAGGAGACAATTTTGGATTTCCAGTACTCAAACTCATATTCACAGTAAGAGATTTATATCCAGGAAGGGATCCCAAATAAGTTTCTTCATTAATTCTAGAAGCAACAATTCTTGGAGAATCAAAATAATTAGGCTGATTAATAGTAATATCTTGGAATCCCTTATCTACAAAGGAAGATTCAATTCCATCAATACTAGTACCACTTACTGTTCTGATGGCTGCAGTCACATTAGTAGCAGTTGGTGCTATCACATTAAAGCTCGGTATTACTTCCTCAAATGGGATGTTATATGTTGCTTTAGCATTAACCCCTCCAGCAGATTTAGTGCTATTAAAATGAAGTGAGGGTAAACTACCTGCTGCACCTGTTCTATTCTCACCATTACTGGCCATATCAATCTTCACATAATAGGTATCCAAAGTAATAGGATCATCTACACTTACTTCATTAAGATTATGATTTGTATTAATTCTCCTTAGAGAAACACCATCCATCTCATACTTATAAACTTGATCATCTGCTGCATGATTAGCAGCAATAGTTCCTTCTTGTGCTCTGGTAATTCCTGTTAGAGTAGCACCAGAAACTCCTGTATATTTAATAATTTCTTCTCCAATCTTAACATAACCAGCATTGGTAGATCCAACTGCTACATTTTCAAATGCAGCAAAATTAGTAGTAGCACCTATACCAATTGCAGATGTAGTAGTACTGAGAATAGCAGCATTTAAAGTTGATGGAGAAACATCAGACCCTACACCTTTTAAAGTGACCACATTACCATCAGTATGCATGCCATGATTTCTATGGAAAATCTTCATATGAAGACCATCAGTTAAGGTTCTAATTGGTGATTGTGGAATAACAGCTCCACTCTTACCAACAGAATAATTCATGATAGTGGTTACTCCAACACTATTTTGATGTTTTAAGTAATCAGAAGAACCTGTTGTAAATTCACCTTGAACTCCAACCAACCTCAATTCATTTGGTCCTGCAATAGAGGAAACTGAAAGTCTCATTCCAGATCCAGTTGTAGTTGCACCAATTGAAGTTACAGTTAACATATCACCGACAACATATCCTTTACCCCCAACAGAGGTAACAGTAGCTGCCACTGCTATTCCATTCTTCACAGTTATATTTGCTGTAGCATCAATACCACTTCCAGTAAGGGTCTTAAGAGAAACACCTGGATAGAAACAATTACCAGCCAAAGGAGTATATCCAATACCAGTATTAGTTAATCCTAAAGTTCCAGTTGCTGATCCACCATATCCAACAAAAATTCCAGATGCAGTTGTATTCTGTTGTGTAACCTTACTACCTGCTATTAAACTAGTATCTTGTAATACAGTATTAACACCCACTCTAATGTCATTACTATATGGAATTAATCCATCACTCTTAATCCTTTCCATTTCAACATCGAGTGGAGGATTAAAGAATTGAACATTTCCATCTGCAACAAAATTAGCACGATAAAGTTTAAACTTAAGGTCTTCATATTGACTTGGAGTCCAAGTAGAACCGGTTTGTGATTTAAAGAGAGATCCTAAAAGAGTTTGTGTAGAAACTAATGTTTGACCAGATTCTCCTTCATCTAAGGTAGTTACATCTACTTCACCTAATCTAGAAATCCAAACTCTATATTCTGTTGCATTGGAAAGAATCGCCAAAGCATATTCTTTCTTTCCATTAAGATATACTGGATAATCAAACTTAATATTAGTAGGAATAGTAGCATCTTGAGAAGTGGTAATATTATTAGGATCTACCGTTACTTGAGATCCTGCTATGTATTTTGTAACTGGCATTCCCAATTCCACTTCACGCATTTGAATATAAACAGGTCCAGTAAAGTCAACTGACTGGAAGTATACATCCACACTGCTTATAAAGACTCCTTCACTATCATCAACAGTGAAAGATTGAGCAAGAGGATCTAAGTATTCTCCAGTAGTTTGTGTAACGCTAGGCAATGTTGTTGATGCAGAAGCACTAGCGCTATCACCTATGGTTCTATTTTGTAGAAGATCAGGATTAGTCTCAGAAGTATCTACACTAACTTCTGCATTTCTAAGAGAAAGTGTAACTTCTTCACTATGATCTATATCACCTTGAGAGTAGAAAGTTTCTTCTGCAGCAGTGCTAAACAAACCTGTTACAGTACTATTAGTTTCACTACTGGTAAGTCTTAATCTATTTCTACCAGTTTCAAATGTTGGATTTTGAGTATTAGTAGCATCAGGAATTCTAATAGAACCAATTAAAGTTCCTATCTGATCTGTCATCATATTAAGACCAGTTATTGTTGCCTGTGCTCCACTTGTCTGTCCTATAAGAAGCATTCCTGTAGCAAGATAACCACCTTGAGATGCATTTTCTTCAGCAGCCAAAGTATTGGTGTCAATATTTAAAATAGTAGAACTTTCAGAATAGGTTGCAGGAAGAATATTTGTCCTATCGATAGGATTATTGACAAAAACATCAGTAGGATTATCAAATGGTCCATACTTGTGATTAGCTTGTGCAGCTATGCAATTAATCTTAGGAAGAGTACTATCGTTAAAAGCTTGAGCGCTAAGAGCAGCGGAACTCATTGAACCTATAATTGTTTCACCCACCTGGAAAGTACCGGTACTCATTGATATTTCAACAAGTTTACTGAAGCAATGATCAGTAACATCTATCCCATCTAAGAAACCATATATTCTAGTATATGGTTTTAAACTTCTTCCACTAAATTCAATATTACGGCTCCTCATGAAGTAAATGATTTCACGACTTACCATTCGTGATCCAAGGGATTCAGTGTCAATCTTCTCAACTACAGTATTCTGAACACCTTTTCTTTGTTGATCTAAATCAACTCCCACAGTACCACTAACACTAATAGTGTTACTTGATGTTTCTTCTTGAACTTGGAAAGTCTGAGGGAAGTCAGTAGTACTAGCATTCCATACATCACGCCTCCAATCATCAGCAGCCAATACACCCAAATCACCAGCACCACCCTGGCGCATAGAAGTACTGGACGATGTTGAGTTGGACATATCAAGACTGAAGTCAACATCAACCGCCGTGGTTTCCCATGCTCCCCAAATAACGGGACTCACACCAGATCTAGATCCAGGTTCACCTTGCAGTTCTACTCTCATAGCACCAGCAAGACCATCCAAAGATCCCATCATAGTGACAGCTCTAGTTTCCAATTGATTAGGATCAATCCACACATCAGCAGTGGGATTTAAAGCTAAAGTACCTTGCCAAAATCTTACAAGGAAAGGAGTTACACTTTCACTCCTAGTAGCAAATGGTTGTGTTAACCACTCTGTGTCATCATAATCCAAACAAATAACACTACATGGATCACCATCATTCTTTATATTTTTTCTAATATTAGCTCCTAGAATATTTGCAAATCTAGGATCTGAACTTATTGCAATAGTTCCAATACCAGAAACAGCATCTGATCCAAGTTGCATTAGGAAAGATGTTGTATAGTGAGAAGGACGAAGTTCTCCTTTATACCTATCAATACTATTTCTCACACCAACATCTAAATCCTGACCACTTAGATCATTAAATTTATCAGTAAAAAATCCATTTTTAAATCTATTCAATCCATTAGCATCTGGAACAAATTGACTAGCAACATTTTGTTCTAACCTACTTAAAGAAGTATAATACTCAACATTTCTTAATCTTTGTTCCAATCTATTGATATCATTCATCTGATATCTTCTATATTCAATAAATTTTATATTAGCCTGCTCAATATTATAGAGATATCCAGGCAAAAATACATTAGCAATGTTTATTGCTCCTGCAATTCCCTCAGGAGGAGTAGGATTATCAGCAGGAACTCCATATCTAACAGTAAATAATCCCTCTTGATCTAAATAAATCCTATCAATTCTTGGTAAATAATAATCATAATCTAAGATGATAGATTCATCGCTGGCTATAACATTTTTAGCACTATGTTGCCCTCCATCAAAACTTCTTCCTAAAAATTCAAAAGGAGATCTTGATCCAGCACTTACACTAAAATCACTAACTCTTGGACGACAATCAACAATATCACTACACCTAATTCCATTTACACTAGGTATCTCACTTCCATACTCAAAATCACTATATGAATTAACTGTTGTTATATCTCCAGTATCCGAAGAATTATAACTCCCACTTAAATACCAAGCTTTAATTTTATTAGAAGGAATAGGTGCATCTGGTTTTCTTAAAAGACGAGCATAATCGTAAATACTGCTCTTTTGCCCAGATGAAAGAGTAAAGTTTTGAGTAATATTCTTACTTCCAACACTAATACCAGATACAATAGCACTTATACCAGAATCGAGGAATCTAATAACTTCGTTATTTGTAAATACAGTCTGATTCATATAAATGAATTGAATAGAAGTATCAGAAAGTTTACTGATATATTTTCCCCTTGAACCACTAATAGATCCAACAACCTCTTCACCAATAATAAGATCACTACTTGTAGAGGTAGGACCATCCATAGAACCAACAGTCATACTAGGAGGTACTGGATCATCAGTATTATTAGATTCAAAAAGACCATAAAGTACAGTTACATCTGGAACATTAAGAGAAATTGCGGCGTCTTGAACTCTAGTTCCATACGGATAATTGCCAAAAGTCAATCCATCATTTAAAGTTGCAGCACCTCCAGAGACATCTGTTCCTGATGCTGAATTAGTTGAATACTCAATTAAAGTAGTAGCTCCAATATTTCTAACTTTTTGTTTCGATGTAATCTTACTCTGACGTAAAGTTGCAGTAACTTTAGCTATATTATTGAATCCTGATTCAAGACCTTTAAAAGTAAGTGTTGTATTTCCAGACCCAAAATCTAAATTACCTTGTGTAAGAGAAATAATAGATCCATCAGAACGAACCATAGTATATCTTTCTTCATCAAAAGAAAGGAACACTTCATCAGTCCCAGCAGTTATAGTACTAGAATCTCCATTTACATCGATTTGTAAATCATTAAATTGCTTTCTAATATCTAAAGTATTATCAACAAAATTTATAGATTCTATATTCTTTCTAGGAAAGATACTATAAAGTGATTCATTATCTGCAGCATTACCAGATGAAAGTTGCTCTTGTAATCTAGATTCTAAAAGAGTAAAATTGGTTACTTCAGTTGGAGTAACATTTAAAGTACCTCCATTACCATGAGGCAAATCTCCAGTACAAATACCAATAACATTAGCTACTGAAGAAATACCAATAGAATTAGTAGCAACACTCTCTACTCTCGCAAAATGCTTATCTGTTTGCCCACCAACACTAAAACTAACAAGATCTCCTGTAGTAACAATACCTGGCCATGTGAACCCCGGAGAAGTTACTGTAACACCTCCAGAAATATTACCATTGGTTTTAATCCAAGAAATAGTAGGAGCAGCTGAAATTGATGCAATACCAATAACTCTTGCTGTTGAAGTAACGAGATCCGCAGTAAAAGTATTAATTCCAGTACCAGATCCACTAGTAGTGTTACCATAAACGGATTCAACCTCTGAAAGGGAATATTGAGTAACTCCTATTGCTGTTCTTGCATCTGTTCCAATTCCATTGAAAGTAATTCTTTCTCCAATAACAAAATTACCCTTTCCTCCATAAACAGTTATTCCAGTCCCTACTACTACTTCAGTTCTTAAATAACCAGTAGCACCACTAGATTGACCTTCTACGAAAGAAGGAACTGGAATGGTATGCGCCTCATTAATTGAAATATCAGTATAAGTTTGAACGTCAAATAAAGATAAATCCCATCTGTTTAGATTAGGATTGGGTAAATCATAAGCACCTGATTCTAAAGCAAAATCATAAACTCTTGCAATTCCAATCTCTCTGCCCGGAGCAGTAGTAGAATCAACTCCAACTCTCCTACTTCTTAAACCCAAAGTAGTACTAGTATTAAATCCAACATATGGTGATCCAGTTGTTCTATTAACTCTCCAAGTAGGACCAAAACCAAAATTAATAGCTTGATTTTCTGCTGTATTTGTAGTTCTGGGTTTGGGACAATCTAAGTAAGAATGAGTATTTTTATCAATTTCATATCCTCTAACATATGCTTTTCCTGGCGATATTTTATATACAGCCAAATCCTTACTGGGCTTCCTGCCACCAGAAGTAAGCTGATTTGCATTAAAAAGACCCCTATTACCAAATCCATTATTGAGACTATCTTTCATGGTAGTCACAAATTCTCTCACATAATAATGTCCGGACTCATCAAAAGTTCTTCTTGCTAATTCATCCCTCAACTGTTGGTTAAATACACCACCTTTATTCAGTTCTCTTAAAATACCATTCCGTACTTCTGCTATTTGAACAAAATTCTGATCATCAAAATCATCTAAATCTCTTTTAGCAAGATCTGCAGCAATTTTTAATCTATCTGCACCTGGCGCAGTAAAATTACTAAATCCTTGAGCATTATCATTTAAACTTCTATCACTTTCAGAAGAAACTAATTCTTCTTGAACATATAATCCTATTCTATAACTGGGAGTATTGCTATATTGATCAAGAATCATTAATTGATCAAATACATCAACAAAATATCCTCTTAAGAAATAAACTCCATTGCTTATCCCAAATGCAGAACCAAGAGCAGAAGAATTAGCTGCTAGAGTTTGAGCAACTCCTTCTCCCGGAGATATAAAAGTATTGGAAAAACTTACAGTTTCACCAACAGTAAGAATTTCATTATCAAAGAATTCTTTAGTTGATGATGAATCTGTACTTGACTCTACATAATCTACATATAGTGTATAATTACCTCTTTCAGACTCTGAGTCTGTCAAATACTTTACTACTTTAGCAGTAACTCCAGATCTTCTACCTGTAAGGGTTTTATTAATTAATTGATCCAGATAATTGGATACGGGCAGTCCTGTAAATTGAGGTTCAATTTGAACTGCAGAAAAACTACTCAAATAAGTTGTTTGCCCAGGAATAACCTTAGCTCCCTCCTTAAAAAAGTGATTACCTACGTTTTCGACTTGATCTTGCAGTATGGACTGAAGATTGTTTAACTCTCTTGCCTGAACTGGATAAGCAGGTTTGAATAGTACTTTATAGTAATTGCTCTGCGTATCAAAGTCATCAAAATAAGGAGCAACATTAAGATTGGTTTCCTGTGGCATGATTTTTTAGAATTGCAAGATAATTTTGACGTCTTCTTTTTGGGATGATGACCTTGTTACTGATGGTCTATTATCAATATGAATAATATTTCCAGAATATTTTTGAACTTCTGGTTGAGCAACACCTAGAGTAAAATCTTGTCCCAGATAATAATCTCTATTATTTATTAACGCTTTATTATCTGTAAAGGAAGTCTCAATAGCTAGTGTATTGCCTGTAGTTGGGACAATATTATAAGTTCCACCTGTAGAAATACCTGCAGTAAATCTATTCATTGTAAATCCATAGGTTGGATTTGTTACGGCTGCTCCAACTGTAGTAAATCCAGCAGTAGATCTATCTTGCCATAATTTCAAAACACCTGTTATTTGCTCATAAGCAACAACTCTTCCAACAGCAGTAGATCCTACCCCCACTGTTTGAGTAACAAAACTATCAGGAGTAAAAGTAGCTTCACTATAACCAATACCAGTTAGTTTTATTGCATAAGATAAACTACCTTTATCATCAGTAAAAATACCATCCGAATTAAATAATTTAGGATTCTCTATTAGACCAACTCTAGCAAATTGGTTTCCTGTAATAAAATCTGGATTTTCTGTGTCATTTTCAAATCTTGCATAAGTTAAAACATTAAATGCACCTAATTCTCTATAGATGTCTGATCCATGACCTCCTGGAGGAGGAATAATAACATCACAGTCTGGAATAGTAGTCCCTGTGGGTAATCCACCTGCTTCTAAATCTAAAGTTCCAAATGAATAATCAGAACCACCATTAGAAATAGTTACAGAATCAATTTTAGAATCAGCATTAACAACTACAGTTGCCTTAGCTCCAGCGCCATCTCCATTAATAGGAACATTTGAATAAGATCTAGCAGTTCCTAAACCAGCACCTCTACTTCTAATAGTTACAATTTTTATCTGGCCACTAGTTGCTGCATTTTGCCTAACAGCAGCATCATTAACATTAGTAGACCATTCACTTGGAACCGGAATATAATTAGTAGAATCAAACTTAATAGCTTGACTAGGTTTAATAGTATAAAGATATTTCCAAATATAACCATCTCCACTAGTTCCTGCTGCTCTAGGTTCTAGATCAGTAAAAGTAGGTTCATCTAAAGATGGTCCTCCTCTATGATTATTTTCTGGTTTTGAATTATTATACAAACAGATATAAACTCTATAATCAGAGTTCATAATATAATAATTAGCAGCATAGATATCAGCAACACCAGATGGTTGGGATTGATTATCAATAGTGATATCATTCCTCCACATATCATAGGTTACTCCAGAAGCCCATACATTTTTATTAACTACCTGACTTACATCATTGGTGCCAATTTTTTTAACAGCCAACATAGTATCCCAATCTTCATTAAAAGAATTGAAACTATCATTAGGTGTTGGAGGGCTAGAATCCCAATCAGATTGATTATTTACAGGATTAGGTAATCCAATAAACGTATAATAAGAATTAGTGCTGGTTTGAACCCCAGCAATAAAATTCTTCGCGTTTAATATACGAAGTTGATCAGTAATTATCGCTGCCATTTTTATAGGACTTTTTTCTTATTTATTACACTTTTAGGTGTAAGCTGTGTACTTGAGATTATTAAATCTTCTCACTACACTAGAAGTGGAAATTCCACTTCCAGCAGTACCAATACCACTCATAGTATGAGCATCAAAATTCTTTGGACCTACTCTTGCTTCAGAATTAATCCTACCCCAACTCCAATCTCCGAGACTAGGAGAAGTGGTGTAAGCAATTCCAGTATTATAAGAATCAACATTAACAAATACTCTTCTAACATTAGTAGAGAATCCAATAGTTGATCCAGAGGTCACATTATTCATAGTTCTAGTTTCTACACTCTTAACCCTGTATACAGCATCAAGTTGAGTAGTTCCAATTCCAACAGTAGTAGTACCATCGCCAGATTCAGTTGCAAAAGTGCTGCCAATAGATGCATTAGTGTTATATGCTACAAAATAATCATCTGTACCAATACCACTCACTGTTACAGCAGTTGAAACAACATTAGTGTCTCTCAGATAAGATCCTTGAGGAATAAAGAGATCAAAATAGAATTGTTGCTGGGTTCCAGAAGTGGTAGTTCCAACTCCAACAATTACACCAGAATCACCTTCATAAGAATCTACATTAATTTTCTCCCTCTGTATGATAGGAGGTTCAATAAGGACTGAAGGTGGAGTTACAGAACTATATGCAGTTCCTGTTGTAGTGCCACCATAACTAATTATGATAGAACTTACAGTTCCAGCAGTGCTTACAACTGCAGTTGCTAGTCCAACTCCAGTACTATCTCCACCACCCACAATATTAGAAATAGTGACAACAGGAACAGCGGCAGCGGTATATCCAATACCTCCATTACTGATTATAATGGAAGAAATTGTTCCACCTGTAGAAACATTTGCAGTTGCTGCTGCTCCAGTCAAAGTATCTTGGGAATTAATTTCAATAATATCTTGCCAGGTACTTCTTTGGTTATCATTTCCAATTTCATTCGCAGGATTAAAGGCAGGTATTAAATCATTAACATAGAATGCTGTGGTTCCGAGTCCAACAGAACTAATTAAATACGCAGAAGGTCTAATCAATGGTTCATAATGAACTCTATCTTTTCCAATTTTGGCATTATTTGAAATAATATCAACTGTCTGTTTGCACCATGTAACTGGTCTATTAACAGTGATATCTGTACTAATTCCAAGACCCTTGTATAAATTAGTTTCAACTGTATCAATAGTGTTGATTCCAGTAATGATTCTAGGATCTTGATCCAAAATTACGGTTTGACCCTTTAATGGACTATATCCAATATCTAATGTGTCACCCTTCTTCACAGTATCTAATACATCCTGGAAAACAACATCAACATCTCCAGCACCTTTATAGAAGAGAATCTTAGAACTATCTCCAACTGCTACATTTCCATTTTCCAAATATGCACCCCTAGGAGCTTCTGAGAAAGTAATTATACTTCCTCCCTCGAATTCATATCCAACTCCAGGTTCTTGAAGAACATCATTAATAAAGACTAGTAGAGTATCTTCTACATCAATAGCAGACCCCTTCGAAGCCTGAATAGAAACAGTTTCTTCATTAACTGAAAGTCTAAATGCCTTTGTGGTTCCATCGAATTTAGAATCTAATTTATCTAACACTTGTAGTTGTCCAAGTGACCAACCGTTGAAACTATCAGTAAAGATTTCTTCAACAGTCAATGCAAATTCTGCAAATACATTAGTAGTGGTATCTGTAGGAATACCAGTGGTTCCACCAGTAGGAATTGTTAGAATTTCTCCAATACCATAACCATATCCAAAATCTTTTACAGTGAAATCAACAACACTAGATCCTTGTCCTACTACAATATCAACTGTAGCGCTCTTACCTACCCCAGATTGAGATTCTGCACTATATTGAAGCATAATATTGTCATAACTTAAAGGTTCATCAATAACTATCTCAACTGGTTGAGAAACAGTTCCACCTCTAGCATAATGATGATCTCTGGTAGATATACCTGTATTAACTTCAAACTGAGTATCGCTAATAATTCTATTGATTGGAGTGCCATTAAAGGCAGGATCTACACCTGTAGCAATTCCTGTTCCAGCACTACTGGTTCCTTGTCTAGGAGCAATAATAGCAGGTTGAACTATTCCCCCCGTCTTATAGAAAGTTGGTACAGTTGAAGTTCCCACATTAACTTCAAATTCTCTAGTAGTATTAACATTAATAACCTTCATTCCATTGAAGAAAGGATCTCCTCTTCTTGGATACTTGTGATCTGTAGCATATCCATCTCTAGAACAGTCAAATGTCAATGATTCTTCAGCAATCTTAACACTAGTTCCTGTCTTCAATGTATGAGCACCAATAGTCAAAGCCATTACACCAGTAGATGCATTATAAGTGGCAGTAGTAATGCTGTGATTAACAATAGTAGAAACTCCAACATTAAATCCAATTGTATCTGTAGTTACACTAGTAATTGCTGTAAATATGCCGGCAATAGGATCACTTGTTCTAGGATAAGTATGCTCAGTTCTATAAGCATCCATAGCACAAGTAAGTGTCAAAGAATTAGGATCAATCTTAACACTATTGGAAGTTGTAAGACCATGACTTGGCATAGTCATAGTTACTATTCCAATTGATGGAGTATAAGCAACATGCTGAGGCGTAAATGTAGCACCCGAATCTGCTAATACCGAATGAGACTTAGCTCTTACAAACTTATGCCCATAATTACCACCGCTTTGAATAGCATTTGTTGCTGTTCCACCTTTCCAAGTATGAGTATATTGCTGACCAGCATTAGCAAATCCAACATTCAGAGTAATAGTAGTAGCAGTAGTAGATGCAATTGAAACAGCAGTATCATAGAATGGATCTTTTGCTCTAGGATAGAAATGAGTACTTACTCCAGAATCAATAGCACAAGTGAATCCCAATCCAGTTAGAATAACAAAATCTTTAGTCTTGCTGGCATTTAATCCATGAACAGTTGAAGTAGTAACTGTCATCACACCACTAGTATTGGTGTAAGTTGCAATGCCCACAGATACTGAGGGGGCATATTCACAAGTAAAGGCAATACCAGACAATAGAATCTGATCACCAGCGTCTAACCCATGCTTCCAGTTAGTAGTGATGGTGGTCATTCCTGTTACAGAACTATATGCTACACCAGATATAGATCTTGGAATATAAAATTTTGGATCACTAGTAATGGCAACTGCAGTAATATGACCTTCACTGATAGTTGCTGTTCCAATTGGAACCGCAGATGCAATACCGGTATTATAAGTCTGAACACCAACATTAACAGTGGTTTGAATACCGGATCTATAACCAGATCCACTATTACCAATACTTACAGTAGTAATAGTTCCTGCTGAACCTACTACAGCAGTTGCTGCTGCACCAACTAAAGGTTGATAAGCGAATCCAGAAGTAGATGCTACTGAAACAATCATCCCACCTCTTGGGAATTCAGCTCTACTGGGATCATATCCATACTCTCTAATATCTCCACTAAAGGTGATAGTAGAAACACCAGGATCTGCTTCATTAATAGTATAATTATTAGGTAAATTATCTTGCTCTCCTTCTGGAAGTTGGAATACTCCATTAATCAAAATAACTGCATTATCTGTTGAGAATCCAGTAGTATTTGAACCATCAGCCTTTAGAATAAAGTCACTCTTAATTCCTGTAAATTGATTAGAAATATCATCAAAGACATAATTGCTAGCATATGTTTCTTCATTAGTTCCTTCAGCAGCTCTTCTCATAAAAGTTCTACCTTGGAAAGTAGAATTAGTGGTAATTCCTACCCAATCCCTATCATCTGGTTGAGCAGTAGAAGTGCTTAAAGGAACTTGACCATGAGGAGGTTCTGAGAAATTAAGGGTATTATCAACAATCTGATAATTGCCAGCCATCTTAGTGATAAGTGCTCCAGAAGTATGGATAGCAATAGCGCTTCCCATCTTACCTCTTTCAACTTCTATTCTGAAAGTTGCGCCCACACCGATACTTTCAATAAGCATATATTCCTCATCCATCTTAATGATGTCTTGAGAAGCAATAGAAGTAATTCCTGTAGTAAGGAACTTATCTTGGAAAACAATATTTTCTCCCAAAGTTGTAGTAACAGCAGTAGCTACCAGAGGAGATTGAATCATGTTATCAATGCATAATAATGCCTTTGTATTCTGTTTCTTGGAGGTAATAGTATGAGACTCTCCAGCTCCTACTGCATCCAATTCAAAGACTACAGGATTAATTGCTAATGCATCCTCGGCACTTGCTGCAAATCTTAATCTTCCATCATCAACTTTAACCACATATAAATCACCTGGTAATTTACTAGTAGTACCGATACCAGTCACTACAGTTTCACCTATACCAATTGCCATAGTTGTTCCAGTTCCAGGCCAACCATATTGAACATTTTCACCAGTAACCCAATAATGCTCTGGAATTCTTATATAATTGGATGTGGAATCTGCAATTCCAGAATCACTACCATCAAATATCCTCTTAAAGATTGCATTTCCATCATGATTAAGAGCAAACTGAGTTTGAAGATTTAATTTAGTTCCACTATAAGATCCATAGTTGGAATGAATAACAATATTATCTGCAGGCATTGCTGAATCATTACTATTATCATTATAAACCTGCATATCAGCACCAAATGCTCTCACCTGAACAGCAGTAGAAGTATTAGGAGTATAAGTGATATTAAGAGTAGTACTTCCAGAAGCAGAAATTCCAATTTTACCTATACTTCCCCCAGTTCCAACATTGCCATATTCTACAAGAACACATTGCTGATCACTTCCTTGTTTAATACATCCTATCTCTAATATTTCATAAAGATCATTAGTAGTATCCTTAACAGACACAAC
>Ga0315316_10001602_pt1 | contig 16027 bp, 19 predicted proteins | sample M160m3416metaG_FD_203702 | JGI IMG/M metagenome (GOLD analysis project Ga0315316, IMG submission 203702) | Ammonia-oxidizing marine archaeal communities from Monterey Bay, California, United States - M1 60m 3416 | ecosystem: Environmental > Aquatic > Marine > Intertidal zone | place: USA...
TTGAGCTTCTACAACTTGGTCTGGAATATCTTCCAGAGCAGTTAAATCAACTGACGTGAATGTATCAGCGTCACCTGAATCGTAAGTTGCGGCATCACCGTTTCCGGCAGATACTGCGGTTACTTTAGCGGCTTTTCCACCAATCCTAAGAACTTGACCTACAAGTATGTAAAGAGGAGCCGCAGATGCTACTGCATTTCCATATTTATCATAATCGCAAGTTAAATGAACTCCGGACATAGTGCCGCCAGAATTAGTACCTGAACCAGTTACCTTAGTATCCCAGTTTTCTGTAATAAAGTTCCTACGTTGCCACTGATGACGCTGTTCCAAGAATTTGAAAACGGGGTCGTCTGTAGACTCCTTCGCAACTTTACTAAGATAAACAAAAAACGGAGACTGCTGAGGAGCTAGTTCGGATACTCTCTCGCCAAAATTATAAATTCGGCGGGAGTCGTTGATGTTTATACCTTGCGGTGCAACACCAGTACTGTTACTAAAAGCATTTGCCATTAGTTACTCCTTGTTAGTTGAATCCTTAACCGAAAGGATTCCGTTTACTGTAATCACTAAGCATAGAGTCCATTACTGAGTCAGTCCCGCTTCCCGCAGAATTAGATTGAGATGGTACAACACCCATAGGTGTTGGCACCTGCTGTGCTCTTTTTCTTTGTTCAAAGCTTTCATTAGTTGATGTAGTAGTTACTGGTTGAACACTGTCAACCTGTCCACCATTTTGCATCCTATATAACTGAAAGAGGTTATCAACAGTAATATTCTTAGGGTCATCCATCACTCTTATGAAATTAGCCACTTCTTCATCAGAAGCTTTATAATTTGATTTCAAGTGTTGTGACATCTGTGACATATTTTGTTGAGTTCGCTCTCTATCAGCTTGTGCACGTTGAATATCTTCTCTCTCTTGTACTAGCTTCTGTCTCTCTTCTTGTACTACTGCTTGATTATATTGGTTGTGTAAACGATTATACTCATCCATATTATCACGCCAGTTATCTACTTCGTCAAGATACTGTGCTGAATCCGATTGAGGGTCATCCGTTGCGTCCTGCCTACTAAATCCTCGGGGTTTACCCGGTTTCGTTGGTGGGTCAGGAAACTGCTCAATTTCTGGTTCTCTTTGCTCTTCTGGCTGAGGTTGAACTGCTTGTTGTTCTAATGCCGAAAGGCGTTGTGCCATCTCTGCATTTTCATTACGAGCTTTATCAGCCTCACTTTGCCAGTATTGGTAACGCTTGACATCGTTATCAACATCAGTAGGTTCTGCCGTTACTCCTTCACGAGGTATCTCCACAGGGGAAGGCTCTATAGGAGCTTCAGATTCAGGTTGTTCCTCAATCTTATTTGCACGGAAAAATTCATCTACCAGAGTAGATTTATCCTGAGTTTGGTCAAATGCCGTCTCAGGGGTCATTTCATTCTCTTGACTTACGTCTGGGGTACCTTGTTCGGTAACCGCTTCTTGCGGTGCGAAAGCATCTTCCATTAGTTTGTCCTTTTCATTTTGTAGGCTCTATTGGACCTAGAGGTACTACTTATCTTTTTTTGCTTGAGCTACGGTATTCCGTACTTCGCTCTTTACCTGTCCAAGGGCGTCATCAAGGCGTTTCTCGAATAACTTGCCAGACGCTTTTGTCTGGGTTGAAGTCTTATCGAGTCCGCTTTTGAATTTTTCTAACTCGGCTCTTTGCTTAGCGTGGTAGATTTCTCTTTCACGAGTTTGCATATCACCTTTTAATTTTTTAATCTGTTCTTGTTGTTGTTTAACTTGTCCTTGTAGTTGCCCAACTAAATCTGTTCTTTCCAAGATTCCCTCCATATCGAATACTTCCGTTTTCTTTAGGACCTCTTTCTTGTCAATAATACCTTTTTCATAAGCATCCATATACATTTCAAGCTGTGCATAACGGTTTGTTGGTAATGTAGAACCAGTAACAACAACAACGTCAAAACTTCCTCTGGATATATCATTGATAACCTTTATCTCCCCTGACTTGTCATCATATAACTTCTTATTAATGGCGACTTCAGTCAAACTATTATTGGGATTTACTATTCTAACTACTTTTTCTGCCTGATATAGTTGTTGCATTAGAGGAATAGCAACCTTTGCCATTCTAACTAAACCAGTTTCTATATCCTGCAATTTTGATTTAATCTTTCTTTGACCAAATTCATCAAGAGATACTGTAGCTTTATAGGTATGAGGTGCCGCTTGTGAGTTACCCTGCATAAGTTCATATAAACCTAATGCGTGGTCAATATCTTGTTTGGCTACTTGCTCATTCTGATATAATGTATTAGGTAATGGTGTAGGCTGAACTGGTTGAGGTGCTCCAGAATCCATATCGACTTCTATTGCAACTCCCGGTTGTGCCCATCTTTGTTCAAAGTCCTGCATATCCACAGAACCGCTTGGTATTAAAATCTTTGTATTTGTACTTGTTGTTGCGTGAGCTATAATTAAAGACCGTGTCTTATTAATATACTCTTGCATATCTTTAACCATCCGAACATCAGATACCGGGTAGGGTGTTCTAGTGTGAATGTTCATAAACAAAACAATCGGATAGTGTTCCACAGGTAATATGCGGGAGTAGAGATATTGGTCTCCCATAATGACGCACTGTTTTACCCTTTGTACTGGAACCGACACGGTCTCAATTAATCCTTCGTTGATTAAATCGGCGTGAGTTACTTCCTCTATTTGAGGCATCTCAGGTGGGTCCTCACCTTCCATTTCTGCTTTTTGAACGCCTTGTTCATATTGTTGCATCAACTGAGCAATTATACCTTGAGCTTTCTGGGCATCCGTTATAGGTTGACCATTAATCTTTACAGCAGGTCTAGCTAGATACTCCTGCATCTCATCTTCAATAAAAACTTCTTCACGCTTTTCTATATTGTTCTTTACGTGGTATCGTTTAACCCAAACCTTGTAATAACGCTCATAACCCCTTATATATTCAGAGCTGTCGCCAAAATTTATATCGGTCTTTGTAGCAGTATCTTCGGGGAATACAATCCCCTTATCATCTACTCTTTGGGTAGTAGGTCTATCTGTATGTAAATCTGATTCAGCGTTCTTTATCGCTTCTTCATATTGTGGATACATCTGTTGAGCTTGGTCTTTAGTGAACATACGACTAACAATAATGTTCTCTGCATCTTCAGCTAACCTATCTCTGGAATTGGGGTCTACATATACATCAAGAGGGTCAATATCTTTTACAACTACTTCTCCTCTACCATAATCTTTCAAGGGGTCAATATATATCATCATAGCTCCCATACCCATTGTGTAGTAGTCGTCTATGCAGTTGCGGAGTGCCTGAGTCCCATCTGATATGTACCACATATATTCGAGTAAACCATTAAAGACCTGAGCAACCTTGTTGTCGGAATCTTCTCTTGGTGATACCCTGAATTGTGGTTTGCCTGAAGTAAGAAGTGCTTTTGCGGCTTCTACTGCTGGATGGATTCTGTTTACTACGAGTGGTGCTTGACCCCTCTCAAGTAAAGTCTTTTCTTGTTCTTGGGTCCACTGCCTTCCTAAGCGGAACTCAGCATCTTCTTGGGCTTGTTGTGCCCAGAGTTCCCTCTTGTTAGAATAAGATTTAAATAATGATTGTGTTTTTTCGACAATGTCCTTAGGGACTTCGTCTTCTCTCTCAACGTACGCCATTGGGGCGAAATTAAGGACTACATTGTCATCCAGTCAAGTATTTTTCTCGGTTTAGACCTAACTTCTCCTTCAACGTATTCTTTACGTCTACAAGGCTTTACTCCATCTATTGCATAGTATATCGCATCTAGAATATCATCGTGTTTACCCCTAGGGTAAGATAAAAATTCTTGTTGTGCGTGTATATCCTCATTCCTAAAGAAAAACTCTCCTCTAGCAAGAGGGGCTACCAAGGACAACAATCGCTCGGATTTTCTCTGTCTTGGTTTTATGCCCTTTTCGAGTCCGGGTATATATATCCCCTCGTCAAGCATCTGTTTTCTTACGTTACTCCGAAGTGCCTCTTGATAGCCCACAGTCTCAATCTTCATTTTCCTCGGCTTAAACTTCTTGTAAATCTTAATAATTTCTGCTGGCTGTATCGCAGGGTCCAACTTATCCCTGAGAATGTCAACAATATACTTATTCCCATCACCGTCAACAGCCATAGTAGCAATAACAAAGAAATCGCTCCTAGCGGATAGACTACTAGCAGGGTCGATGCCGCAATAGATGTCAACAGGTTTATAACTGGGTTCACCATCAATATACCTACAGAGTAAATTCTGTCCGTTAATCCTTTTATGGGAATAATGATGTAATTTAATATAATGTGGTTTAAATGGTGCATTATCCGGGCTTTGTGCTTCATTCATATACTCCTGATAAAATCCATTTAAGTTACCTACTGACTCAAATTCAGACTTTATCTGTAAAATACGTTCGTCTGGAAATCTTTCTTCCCAGATACTCTTCCCATCCTCTCCGTAGATAGCGTACCATAGAACATACCACGCTGGAGATTCCTTAGCCCAATATAAGAAACAATCTTCAGATATAACAGTACCAATCATAACAACTCTACCATCGTCAGATAATGATGGTATTACAGCTTCTGTTATCCACTTTCTATTCTTTGCTCTTCCTTCTGCCGTTGCGGCATTTAATTCTGATTCGTAATCATCTACAATAATGAGATTAGGACGAGTATCACCTTCAATAAACCCCCGAACACGCTGACCAGTACCAACAGCAATAACCCTCGCTCCATTAGCCAAGACAATGTCATTGTTGGTCCATCTTTTTGCTGTTGTTGCACTATAGTCTCCAAACATTTGTTTGAACTGCTTTGAATTATCAAGATGATACTTAATCCTTGATAAGAAGTTAATACTCTGTGATTGTGACTCAGATATAATAACTATGAAAAGGTCCTCGGCTGATGCTTTAAAGGCTATTCTGTGAAGGGGTAGAATCAAGGAGGTCACAGTACTTTTCGCAGTTCCACGAGGAGCCGCAATCAGTACACGCCTTTTATCACTATCAGCCAAGGATTTATAAATTTCGTGGTGGAAAGGAGGTATATCCTTATTCAACGCTGTAGGAAACATAGTTCTTCCAAAAAGACCTATATCTTTCCTAAGCTTTTTCAGGGCATTTTCTTCAGCCCATTTCTCCTCAAAGGAGTCTATAACAACTTTAGGTTCCTTTTTTACCTTGAGCACCTGTTTCAACAGGAACCTCCTGCTTTCTAATAGCTATAAGTTTACTCTCTTCTTGATTGATATTATCTATCAATGCACGAGTTTGTGTAGCTTCTAGTTTATCGGTAACTGTAATAGTCTCTTTGTCTTTCATTCCGTGTATTTCCATACCATCATTAACGAAACCCCTTATTCCATTAACATCTTCTTTTTTAAGTGCTATATCTACTCCCTTCTTCATTAAGTCAATAAAGTAGTCCGCATCCATCATATTGGAAGCCAGCATCTTCTGTGCCTCATCTCTTTTCATAGTTTTAAAACTCTCCGTACGCATATGGCGTTTTAGTTTTCGGCGTTTGCTTACTGATACACTGCCATATACTTTATCAATAGCAATATCTCTATCTTCTGAGATTGCCGCCCAAAAGGCTAAGTCTTGGTAATCCTCTGAATTACATCTGACTTCGAGCCAATTCTTTCCACTCATAGTAGTGTTAGTAACTCTTCCACCACAATTAAGCTTTTTCTTAGGATATTTACTATCCCACATAATATAACCAAAAGGGAACCTATAATAATAGCTCTTTCTACCTTGTACATCGACATATTCCTTCTTTTTAATAATTTTAGCTACATATCCGTCATCTGTTAAGGCATATTGTCCCTCTTCAGCATCCTGCCAGTAGTCGAAGTCTATATCCTCTTTTAATGCCTCACCTGATAAATATATAGTATAATCAGTAGGACCGGTGTCCTTGTGTTTTATAGTTACCGTGAACAAGGAACTATCTTAGCCTGAGAGATGTGGACATACCCTATCTTCTTATCAATCTTGTCATCTTCTCCGCCAAATGCTGTATTTCGGGGTAAAAGACGAGTCTCCCACTTATAGTTAAACTTCTTTTTATTAAGGTGTGTTATGTTAAATACATATATATTAGGCTTTACGACTACTATATAAAGGAAGTCTTTACCTCCTATATCCGATACTCCCTTATTAGCCATATATTTATCCCATTCTATTAGACAGTCATCGTAGTGTTTACCACGTATCTTGATTTCAGCTATATATCTGCCTTCTTCTGCATCATAACTAGAGTATTGTTCCCCAGTTAACTCAAATTTAGTGCCATTCTGCTGATTAATCCAATTACATACGCTTTCTTCTGTTATAGGCTCTTTGATAGAGTCTTCAACCACCTTCTCAGTGGTATCCCTACGTATATCGTTAGAATGTTCCAGATTAGGCGTAGGTATAGGTACCCTATCCTGCCCAGTCTTGCTATTATCCTCTTTATATCGTTCATACGCCTCCATTATTGCGTGGTATTGCTTACCCCTGTTTACTTCAGACTGGAACCCAACGATTTGGGACAGTTCTTCCCACACCAATGTGTGATTTAGCTTTCCATTTGGTAACAGATAAACAGTAATATCAGTAATGATACTCATATAGTGCGAAACAACCCCTTATTTATTAAATCAAGTTCATACGAACTAACCACAAAATATACTAATAATGTAATAAGTATATTAAGAGTTTGCAATAGTAAGAATTTCCTTTAAGGTTGTCCCTATAGGTGCTTCTACAGTAGCTACTTACTGATTTAGGCTTATTTTTTCTATATCTTCTTTTATTTTAGAGGACACAATCCTAACATTCTCCCAGTTATTATGTAACCAACACCAGTTGTCACCCTCTCTGACTCTAACATACTGATGCTTTGTACTGTCATTAACTGCAACTATATCGTCAAATACGGTGTTATCGTAGTCTGACTCTTTTAGCTGGACGCTCCCCATTATATACAAAAAGATTAATATTGGTACTTTTAACATAAAAAAAATTACATAAAAAAACTTTTAAAAAATACTGTAGAATGAGGGTACGTGATATACATTGCACCGTACCCCGTCCCGTTTCACGGGGTGGGTCCCGAGGCTCTGTTGAGACTGAAAGTATCAGTCCCAACGGTCGAGCCACCCCCACCGCCGTGCTACTGGGACAGCGTACTGATGGTGCGAATCCCCTGCTAGTTGTGATATATATCCATATATCATTTTTCTTAACATAAACATAAAGGTAAACCATTATGATTACATTAATAAAAAAGTTCAAGTCCCTGTGGTCCGAAGTCACGTATAAAGATGCCAATGGCATCTCTAGAGTGAAGTTCTGGCTCACTGGCACCATCGCAGATGCAGACGCTCAATCCTTTGAGCGTTACAACGGCGAGCAAGTTGAACTCAACGGTAGTTCCTACATCCTAACGGTCAGACTTGCTGGTACACAGTACCAGTCTAAGTCAGGAATGATGCTTGCTCGCAAGCAACACTCTGTAGAACTACGTCCAGATACTCGCAAGTATGTGGATTTGGGTTCAATGCTTGGCTAACCAAGCCTTGCACAGCCAGTGCCCCAGACGTGTGGGCGAGCCTTCAGCTCGTCCGCACCTGTTGCGAGTACTCTATTTTATCACACCCACTAAAGGAATCGAGCAATTATGTTAGACTTTATTATGCACTACAGTGAGCTAATTATATTTACCCTATTACTGGGTATTATGTGGCTCGGCTGTTTCATTCTCTGGATGACACCAGACGAACATTAAGGGTTATCTTGAAGTGTGACCCACTTCTTAGGTTGATAATATAGCAACGAGATAACCCGTAAAGATTTATATAATTAGTATGTACTAAACGAGAGTATGGGTCGTTCCCCTTGTATCTAAAACGCAGGCTGAAATCTGCGGGCTAACTACCATTTACTTGCATTACGTAGGTTAGTGTACTCTCAAAGATTTTATAATACGATTTCTACTAAAGGAATCGCCAATCGTAAACACATAACGTGGAGGAAGTATGGCAAAGAAAGCAAAAGCCAAATCACTAGTTAAGGAGATAGTAATATCTCGTGGTGCTACTATGGAAATGGTAGTTTTCCAAACACCTATAAAGGGTGTTAAAACTCGTACGGGCAAACAAGCCTACACGAGCGTCACTAAGCATCGCAAGCGAAAGTGATTTTTATCTCGCACTTGTTAGTTGAGATGGACTCCGCATCCATCCTTATCTCTCTCTTGTTTCACATACTAGCAAGTGCAATTTATTCCTTTCCCAAGGACATCCGTGTTATTCATATGGTTCTTAATGGTGCCAGATTCAGAGTCAGGCATAGTGCCACCTAGCACTGCACGGATAAATTTTAATACAGTTAACCCTTAACAGGAGATAATATGAAGAAACCCAAGTGGCATTTCATCATTAACGGTAGGCTCATTACCGTAAGAGCATCAACCCACTACGGAGCTTTTCGCAAAGCACGTGGAATCATTACCTGTGGGTAAGGTAAAATCTCAATGGCTGGAGCATCTCACAGAGGTGCTTCAGTTATCTGAATTTGAATTAATGAAGTATTCATTAAAGGAAATCGACAGTATGCTCGAGAACCACGAAAATTCATTAATTGAACAAGTAAAAGAAACCGATGATTATATCGACCAACTAGCCAAAGAATCAGGCTGGGATGTTGACGTTGATGAAGACGGTCATATTTTCATTGTTAACTCTGAAGGAGGAGTAGCGTGATAGACGGATACTTATTCCTATCGGATTATCTTGATTTACTTTTAGTAACTGGTTATTTATTACTATTAATTAGTACATTTACACTAATTATGGTAGCCAGATATCACGTAAAACAAGTACAAGCTCTTGATAAGCAAGTAGAATACTGGCGTCAAAGAGCTTTAAAGTATAATAATCCTGATAGAAACAAGAAAGACGGCAGTTATTATGCCGACAAGTAAAGATTCAATGCCGATAGGGGGGGACGCATCACCGTATCAGTGTCCAAATTGTGCTTCAACAGATACTATATTCGAAGAATGGGCGGATAGTCGTGGATTTCCAGACTATCAAGGTCATTCTGAATTAGGCATTTTATGCAACGACTGTGAGCACGTTGTAGAACCTGATGATATGGGTTCCCTTCTAGACGAAGAACATTGAGAATCCAACCCGAAAGTATTAGAGCATCGACATTTAAGGACGCACTTGCTGGTCAAACAGTTTAATAGCCGTCAGCGATTCGTGTAAGTCCTGATACTTTATTTTCATTTTTTAATTACCAAGATTTAATAGAAAACTTGGGGAGGCGTTGCAACAGGGAAAGCTACCTTGATGTAATTAGCCGTAGCTAGAGCCACAGAATACATCTTAACTAAGGGGATGCTGTGGGCTGTCAAGTGCGTAGTTTATTAGACGGGAGTTTAATAAGATGCCACTTTGCCAAAGAGCCGTAAGGGGTCATAGGCATAACCGTCAAGGATTGGCAGTACGTTATGGAAACTAAAGATAAGAACTTTAGTATATCGGAACATCATAAAGAGATAGGCGAGCGTTATCGTCTCTAGTCTCTTACTAGTAGGTCATCAGTCCAAGTTATGGAGCAATTCAACAGGATATGATATAGGATACCGGGTTTAACCGACTTTAGTCCTAGCCGCATACTCGAGAGAGTGAATGAGTAGATGTACACGAGGCTTTCAAGCCGAGACCCGAAAGGGCGATAAACCAAACTAACCTGTAATAACGAGGTAATCAGTATGCTAATAGAATGTTATCACTCTGTTAGATGTAACTCTGTGCTTGAATCTCGTCTAGCCCCCTTCGATTTATAATTGGCGTAGGTGCCCCAGATAACCCACTGGGCGACACGATGTAAACTTCGTTTGAAGTGTCATACAAATGAGCAAGTGGTAGGTATTACTGTACCTATCCTTATCAGCATTTACGCCAATAATGTAGTATATTTCGCACATAATCGCCAAATAACATAATATTTTTAGATTTAGTTCCCAAAACTGGGAACTTTACATTAGGGTAGTCTCACTACCCAGTACCTTTGGGGATTTCATTATCCTGTGATATTAATAGTCGACAATATTGGTTAATACCTTACACGTTATCACTTGAAAAGTTGTCCAGAAGTGGTGGGACATCAATCCCCATTAATTTATTTTTTCATTAAACCCTAAATAAAGGAGTCAGTATGCAGTATAAAAAGGTAACACTAGATAAACTAGTACCATCACCTTTTAATCCACCTATGCGTGAGAAGAAAACCAGCGTATTAGCTAATAATATCAGAGACAATGGATTGCTTGTCCCTATAATTGTGGCTAATGATATGACCATCGTTGATGGACATAGACGATACATCGCATTAAGCGAAATAGCAAAACAGAACAAGAAAAAGCAATCAGAAGTAGAAGTATCCATAATTAGACATAATAGTAATTCACACGAGGTATATGACAGAATGTTCATTGCCGCTAATGAAGATACAATGTTAATTAATGGTAATCAGTATCTATGGAGATACCTCAAAGGTGCTCCAATACCAGCAACACACTTATCTCGTATTAAATGGCTAGAGAAAGCATTAGGTAAAACTTATGCTAACGGAATGTTCCATAGAATACTAGATGAAGGTAAGTCAGCTTTGACCTATCAAATGGTAATGGGTATTTATTGTAGATATATGGACGTTAAACCTTTTACACAAGATAAAAGGAAAACGCCAATGCGTCAATTAGCATATTTCTTGCTAAATGTAGAGACGCCATATAGAGTAAAGAGTGCTATTGCACACTTTATTCCTGTAAATACATTAAGGAAGTGTGTAACAAAGAAAAAGTTGATTGACATCAAGTTTGTTAACCCTAAATAAGGAGACGCTAATGCGTAAAATAGTAAGGATACTTAAGTATATACTGATGCCTTGGAAGAAGAGTACCAATGCAATATGGTATCAAGTAAGACAGCATCAAAGAAGAATCAATGGTATCACATTCAAATTGAATGAATTAGAACTCTGTTTAGAGAGCGATAGGGCAAAGGCATTGAGCAAGCCCAAAAGGGGACGCCCTCGTAAACAGCCTTCAAAACCCCTGACACGCAAAGGAGCCTAATATGGCTAAAGTACTAGTACAGACCTTTGGTGGTGTAGTAAAAACTATGGACGCAGACAATCCAGCAGGATTAGCTGAAGCCCTTGGTATGTCTTTAGACAACACCACAATCAATGTCAACGCAAAGAAAGCGGAAGCTAATACGAATCTCAGAGATGATGACTTCGTAGCTTTTGTTACTGATAAGGTAACATCTGGTCTAGCGTAGACTAAAGAGATTCAGTAGGTGGCGGCTCGGCAACGGGTCGTCACTCTGATGAATAAAATAATTTTCTAATTAAATAAGGAGGAAGTATGCTACAAGCTAAAATCTTTCTAAAGAAATGGATACGAGAGAACGCTAAATATCAGAACAGTTCATTACGTACTTCAGAAGTACAGAATTTAGCTGATGATATGATAGGAAAACTCGATATCCATCATACTAGTACGTATACAGTATTTAGAGAAGGCACTAGGCGTATAAATAACGAGTTCCTCGTTAGGATTGGCAAACCTCAATTTAGAGGTACAGTCAATTATACATTGCCTAGCCATTCTTTATTATTTAATACGAGACGACCAACAGATGTAAGAATAGTTACATCAGGCGACTATGAAATACCTATGATTGATAAAATTATAGCGTCTCAACTTCTCCATTGGGAAGGCAGAGAGTATACACCTTATCAGTATACAAAATTTCAAAACCTACTAAAGGATACAGCAGTCCATCCTCACGTAAGTGCGGAAGGGCAACCTTGTTTAGGTGGATGGTCAAATGCTTGGTCTAGTGCAATATCATCGGGACAGATACCTTCATTGGTAAATGTTGCGAAGTCCTTTTTAAATACTTGGACATCTAATGACGCCTATTGGAATATCAATAGCGACTATAGATACTGGCGTATGATGCCAGAGGTATTTAGGAAAGCTACTCCTTTTGTGTCTTACTTAACTTGTAAAACATATTGGTATGAAATATCAAATAGGAATTATGCTAGGACTGGTAATGATTATGCACGAATCCCTAGACATACAAAGTTTAGAGATTGGATGATTAACCATATAGATGAAGTTGTTGCTTTTGCCGCATTGTATGATTTCGATGATACGTGGGGTTTAAGGTTAATGAACTTGTTTAATGGCTATGGTCTAAACTCGTTTGTAGCTAGAGATACAGAGTCTAACACTTTCGAAGATTATAAAAAGTTTTATAGTTTTACGGAAGGACTTTTTTACGGGACAATAGGTAAAATCAGTAGGACTTTAGGATGTCCAGATGTGATTAGTTCACAGTTGGCATCTGAAGCACTGATAAGTAAGCCAAAGGCTTATGTTACCAAACCTTGGACCCGTACAAGTAGTCAGATGGGAGTTCCCAATATGCTACTTATAAGGTTGATGGAAGATTCTAGGTCGAAAGCTATTGCCGAGACTAGTGGACCACGCACGTGTGAATTTGCTAATCTTATGGAATATCATCGAGTTTTAAATAATGGGAAAACCCCAATGTTTAATACTTGTATTCCAGAAGACGTAGCGTTGAAGAGCATTGCGTACTATCTAGGTCGTCATAATGTGGATTTACATAATTCATATGAATCGCTAAGGACACTTTCCAGAGTAATCGGGGGAGATGTCGAGTTCTTAAAGAATGAGGACTCATATCAAGTGGCTTCAGGTCTTGTTGCGTTTGCCAGAGGGTTTTACAACTCTATGGGAGACGAACTCCCAGTACATACTGAGAGATATACAGACCATTTTGCTAACATTGGTATTGAGTATTATTCTAAAATCGTTAACGAGTACAGCTCTAAGAGGTTATTAAATGCCAGAGACAAGTATAAAAGCATCGTTCGAAATATCAATTTCGGAGATGATTCAGAACAAAATCAATTATCTGCTTTCTAGGTTTAAGAAAACAGAGTGGTCTGGACCAGCTTGGTATAGTATTGATAAGGTTGATGCGGACGGCTTCCCAACGGAAGTCTCCCTTCAATACTTCAAGCCTATTCATCTTGGTCACGGAACAGAAACAGAGTTAGACGGAGACATTATGGGTAAACTATTACCCAAGGTTTATAAGCGTTTCCCTGATTTAAAAGACTGTTTCCTAGGATTGATACACTCTCACCATACGATGGGAGCATTTTTAAGTGGTACAGATAAAGATACAGCTAAAGAGCAAGCCATCAAGGATGGTGTTTTCTTTAGCACAGTTGTAGCTTCATCTGGAGAGCCATTTGATTGTTGCTTAACGTATAAAGACCAGTTTGGCTTTACAAACTTGGTAGAGGGTGAAGTAACAACTCCAATTTTAGCTGTTGATATTCCTCAAGAATGGAAACAGGAAGCCACTAAAATAGAGAAAGCTAAGAAGAAAGAGAATAAGGTTACATATACAGGGTATAATGGTAATCAAATTTCTGCTTTCGGATATGGCAGAGGCTATGGTAATGGTTATGGTTACGGCATTCACGGTGTGGAAGCACCTGCTGAACCTGCTAAAAAAAATCTGACGGAGTTGGAGACTCAACAGTACAACCAGTCATATGCTTGGGACCAACAGTCGGAGGTCTCGAAAAAGGAGACTGAGTTGATGGACAACTTAGTAGATAAATTAAACAGTGGTGAGTTACATTATCACGATTTTATCGAAGAGTGTCGAAAGGATTGTCCTAATATAGACCCTCATTTGTACATAGATGCACTAGGAAGAAATTTCTATTGATATTACAAATAATACGGTGTATATTCGAAAATAGGGCTGGGTTGCTCTAAATCTTGGTCGCATCCCAGATTTACGACAGCGAGTGTTAAACGCCGCCGCTCAGCCCTAAGACATACCCTTCCACAAAATTAAAATATAAGCTGTTGAAGCCAGCAAGTAATAAAACCGTTTGCGTGAGCTAGAAAAGTCCTTACAATACAATACAATACCAGAGAGCAATGCTATCGAGTGTGTTGTGTATTACAAGCAACTATATTGGCAACAAAGCCGGATACAGCTTATTTTTCATAATCAATAAATAAGGAGGTACAGTATATGATGACTGTTCCACAAAAGAAGTATTTCTGCACAAGAATAGATGAAATCGTAGCAGGAAAAATCAATGAATTAAAAGATATATCATCTGGGCATTCAAAAGACATTGCAATGATGGGTCTAGCTCAAGGGAAAATAAAATACCCTACGATAGACATCGTCAAAACAGCCATTAATAGAGAACTAGATAATGGAAAAGGCGGATTCTATGGTACAGGTAGTTTATGTTCGATTGACATTGAAAAATTACTCATAGGATTCGAAGAGTTTAAGAAAAGTATTGATTCACAAGTAACTGATGAAAATACATTTATAAGAAAACAGCGTAATAAAATAAACGCTGAAGCAACCCGTATAAAAGACGTTGCGATGTTCGGCTCCGAGGAGGCGGCACACGCAATGCTGAAGGAGTTCGTTGAATGGGAAACAAAATAAAGACTAGATTCCTTAGGAATAAGGACTTAGTTCCATTGTCACGTCTAAATGAGGTGTCGGTGGTAGGTTTAGGAGGGATTGGCTCATTCTTAATACAAGGATTAGCTATGATGGGCTGGCACAAGGTTATAGGTTATGATGGAGACGTCATAGAAGACCATAACTTAAGTACCACAGCCTATCCGATTGATGAAGTCGGAAATGCTAAACGTGATTCAGCTCAAGGGTTGTTTCAAAGGTACGCAGAGGATTGGCAAGAATTTATACCAGAAGAACATTTTGGTGTAGATTCTAAGGCTACTTCTAAAATGATAGTATGCACTGATGATATGGAATCAAGGAAAATGATATTTAATCGTTGGCTTGATGAATCTAAGGAATACTGGATGCACCCAGCTTGGGATAGGTCATTTTTCATTGACCTCCGTATGGGTGCAACAAGTGTTGAAATGGTTACGTGTACAATAGGTAATGATGAAAATTATCTATCAACTTGGGCACCCACGCATACTATTCCTGCCGCACCCTGTAGTATGAAACATACCGTATTCGCTACAAACCATATAGTGTCTTTAGGCTTGGCACAAGTATATAATATAGTTGCACAACTTGCATATTATGACTATATTTGGACCAGCCTGAACCCAAATATGGTAGAATTTGGTACTTTAATAACTCCAAACCTGAAGGAGGTATCTATTGATACAAGTAAGAAAAGTGTCGACCGATTGGACAGCAATGCCATCGGGACTGACATATCTCATCATAGGACAGCCTAAAACTGGTAAAACTACAGCAGTATCTCGTTGGTCTTCTCTAGGTCATAAAGGTGTCATAGTAATTGACACCGACCTAGGGTCAGACTTCGTTAATAATGCTAACGTGGTTACGTCAACTAGTTTAAATGCTCCTGTTCGTCCCGTTGAAAAGGACGGCAAACAAGTGGTTGAAAATGGTCAACCCAAAGTAGAATTGGTTCCACCAGATGAACGAGGCTTTAAGTTTCGCTCAGGAGACGATAAAGGTAAGCCAATGCCAGTATACTCTTTAATAGAAGTATATAATTGGCTGAAAAAGGATTGGGACGAATTGCCATACGACACCATAGTTATTGATACTATAGGGGAAGTTAACTCGTGGATTGAACACGCAGTTATCAATGAACTAGGTATTACAGCTATGGGAGAAGGTCAATGGGGTGCTGATTGGGGCAAAGCTAGACGTAAAAATCTAGATGTCATCAAACGATTTCAAGACCTTATGAAAAAGAAAGGCGGGAATCTAGTGTTAGTAAGCCATTCCAAAACATCACAGATGCAAGATGGAAAGGTACAATTAGCACCAGAACTTCCACGTGGATTAG
>Ga0315316_10001606_pt1 | contig 16014 bp, 14 predicted proteins | sample M160m3416metaG_FD_203702 | JGI IMG/M metagenome (GOLD analysis project Ga0315316, IMG submission 203702) | Ammonia-oxidizing marine archaeal communities from Monterey Bay, California, United States - M1 60m 3416 | ecosystem: Environmental > Aquatic > Marine > Intertidal zone | place: USA...
TAGGCAAAAATGATGAAGTAATAGTACCAGATATGACATTTGTTGCAACTGCAAATGCTGTTTTATTAGCAGGTGCAAAACCAGTTTTAGCTGATGTTGAAGAAGAAACAATGAATCTTTCTCCTGAATCAATTTTGTCCAACATATCCAATAAAACTAAAGCAATAATGCCAGTTCATTTTGCAGGACGTTCATGTGATATGACAAAAATAATGAAAATAGCAAAAACTTACAAATTATTTGTAGTAGAAGACTGTGCACATGCGATTGGAACAAAATTCAAAAAGAAACATGTCGGTACATTTGGTGATTGTGGATGTTTTTCATTTTATCCAACTAAGAATATTACAACATTAGAAGGTGGAATGGTTATTTCAAACAATAAAAAAATTGCGGAAAATACAAGCATTGCTAGAAATCATGGAATAACACACTCATTAACAGAGAGATATTCCAAAGGTTTTCCATGGGAATATGAAATTAAAGAAGCAGGATATAATTATAGATTAGATGAAATTCGGGCCACACTAGGATTAAGTCAATTAAAAAAAATTCAAAGCATGAATAAGAAAAGAAGAGATGCTTTCAAATATTATAATAAATTTTTAAAAAATATTCCAGGCGTGTCTATTCCAAGCGAAAAAAATCTAAATGATCATGCATGTCATCTGTATATTTTACGAATATTAAAAAAGAAATTTCCTATATCACGTAATCAACTGTTCAAAAAATTATTATCTGAAGGAATTAGAACAACCGTTCATTACAAACCATTGAATAAATTTTTAATTTATAGAAAACTAGGAGTAACAAGAGATAAGCTTGTAAATTCTAATAAATTATATGATGAAATTATATCGCTTCCATTATATCCAGATATTAAAAAGCATGAACAAGATATTGTGATCAAAGTAATAACTTCAATTCAAAAAAATATTAAAATTTAAAAAACTCATTACGATTATGTTAAAAATAAAATCAAATTCTTTTAATCAAAAACAAACGATTTTAATAATTTGTTTGGTTGGCTTTGGTGGATTATTAATTAGATTAATATATTTTCCCTATAATACGCCAATTACAGCTGATGCATTAGATTATTTTTCATATGCAATTACTTTATCGAGAGGAGATGTATTTCCTGATGGTTATTTAATCAATAAGTTTGGATGGCCGGTTTTTCTTGCACCATTTTTTGCAATATCTAACAGTACAGAAATGATTGAATTTATGAATATACAAAGAATTCTTAGTATAATTATTTCAGTATTAACAATAATACCATTATATTATTTAATTAAGAATTTTTTTAAAAAAGAAATAGCTATAGTTGCAGCATCACTTTTTATTTTCAGCCCAAAAATTATAGAAAATTCCATATTAGGTATTACAGATCCGCTGTTTATTTTTTGCATAAGTTTATCAATAATGTTTATTTTTGTAAAAAAATCAAAATATTATTTTCTTTCATATATTTTTGCAGGTCTTGCATTTGTTGTAAGACAAGAAGGAATGTTAATGTTAATTCCAATAATAATTTATTTTATTATTAAAAAAGATTTTGGACAAAAAATAATTCTAAAATTTGGAATTGGTTTATTTTTATTTTTTATTATTGCATATACTGCTGATCTTTTATTCTTAAGTGATATTGATGGGATAACTATTTTTGATACAGTCATTCATGCAATAAAAATTTCTGATCAACAGATGGTAATTAGTTCTAATGAAACATCAGAAGTACAAAGTGTTACGGAAAATGTAGGAGGGTTTTTGAAAAATTCTCTTTTTAATTATTCGAAATTTTTAATCTGGTTTTTACTACCAAATTTTATTTGTTTTCTGGTATTTTCAATAATCACAATAAAGAAAAAAATTTCTATAAATAAAATTACAGTTTTATCATTTTTAGTAATTTTATCTTTAATCAGTTTATTTGCATATGGAAAAGGAATTCAAGAAGTTAGATATTTATTCATATTAACACCATTATTTTGTCTATTTTCAGGTTATGGAGTAAATTATCTATATTCAAAAATTGATAACAAGGTTTTGTTGTTAATAATTCCCATAATGATTTCATCGACATTATTTTTGTATGTAACTATCGATAATTCATTTGAAAATGAATCTTATGAAGATGCGAAAATATTAACTGAATTTGCTAATGGAACAAATTATTATGAAGGGCCTAGTGCAAGATTTTTTAAAGTTTCAGTTATGTATCATACATGGCCAGAATTATTGCCAATTGGAGAAAATAGAAAAATTAGTCTTAGTATAGAAAAATTTCAAACTAATGAATACCAAACTCTTAAAGAATTTATTTTTTCGAATTATAAGAAAGGTTTAACCCACTTAATTATTTATGAAAAAAATAACAATGGTTATCTAGATGAAGTTTTCATAAATGAAAAAGAATATCCATATTTAGAAAAAATTTATAATTCTGATGAATCTAATCGTAATCAAGTAAAAATTTTTCAAATAAATCATATTGAATTTGAGAAATTATTAAATTAATTAAAATGGTTTTTTAGTGTAGGGAAAATTTCGTCATATATTCGATCAGCGACTAATTTATTCCCAAATTCACCAACATGAATCAAATCATAGAATATTGTTTCGTCATGCTGGTCAAAAGTATCAGTTAAATTCAATGTCATAGTACAACTATTCTCTAGTTCATTTAATTGTTCAAGTAATAGAGGATAAGAACCCGATACATCTATTTTTTTATTGGTTTGTTTTATCATGTTTTCCCATTCAGAGAAATGCTTATTCCCAATTCCTAAATATGGTTGAATTGAAATTACTATTTGTTTTCCACTTATTTCTTCACTTTTGCAAACGTTTTCCCAGCGTTCTTTCCATAGAGTTATTTTTTCTTCCATTTTTTCAGGAGAAAGTTTTTCTAACTTGGTATTTTTGTCATTAAAAATTTGTTTTTGAATAATTCTATCTAAAAAATCCATTAAGTGTGTAGTTTTGTAGTAATTTCTTATTTTTTTGGAAATTTTTTCAATTTCATTAGGCCAAGATTCGTCATAATTAATGTCATCGTTAATCTCAGAGAATAAATCATTTCCTCCATCATAAACAAAAATCATATTAGGATCAAGATATAATAGTTTCTCTTTGAGAAACTTTGTTTCATCAAACGAGGTTGCTCCATTAACTCCTGCATTAATAACTTGTACATTAAAATCTGGATTTTCTAATTCTATTTTATTTTGTAAAAAACCAGAGATTGTTGAAGAATCATTTGTTGCATAAAGACCATACATAGCAGATCCTCCAAGCATAATAATCCTATATGTGTCTGGATCTTTTTGTATATCAATTTCATCTCCTCTAAGTCCCAAACTATTTATTTTTACTGAATCAGTACTCTGATTTGGTTCCCAATGCCGAAATGGGGTTCCGTAGTCAATCATAGATCTATAATCCGTACAAAGCGATTTTACAAAACTGTGAGAATATTCAGAAAATAGACCACTCGCCCATAATCCTTCATTACAAGAATCTTTTTGATCTAGCACAATTATGGAAATTATTTCTATTACAGATAATAATATTATCAAAAGTATAAGACCTAATCCAAATTGTTTAGTATAAGATACTTGTACTGACATAATCTATTCTATGAATTATCCATAATAAATTCCAAATTAATCTTTGTTCATATATAGTCACTAAATGATTTCGTATGTAATCTTAATTGATAAATTATAATTTATACTCAGTAAGTTTTTAATATATAAGAAAAAATTTGAGGTATATTGAAATTATTCATTATTAAAGAAATTTTTGAATTATATGTTAAAAGAAGAAAATTCTATATGTTTCCAATTCTAGTACTTTTAATTGCATTAATAGGAGTAACAGCTTTAGCTCAAAGTGGATTGGTAGCATTCGTTTATCCGATTTAAATTGGAATTATCATCTACACGATTCAAAAGTATTGCAGTAACTGCAGGATTAACTTTCTGGTTCATAATCATAACTACTATGTTAGGATATTTCTCATTTGAATTATTGGCAGTATTTGTAGTGTCAATTTTTGTGTTAACACAAATTTTTACATTCAAACTTTCAAAAGGATTAGATATATTTGCAGAAATAAACACTAGAATCTTTTTAGGTATGCTATTTATTTGTGTGATATCACTTTATGGTATTCTATTTAGAATTTTAAAAATTGATCTTTTACGATTGAAAAAGAATAAGAATTCGTACTGGTTAAAAATGGAACACTTAGAAGCGCATAGAATCTATAAACAATATTAACATGTATACACTAGGAATTTCTTGCTATTATCATGATTCTGCAGCTGCACTTCTAGAAGATGGTCATGTGATTACAGCAGTTGAAGAAGAAAGATTTTCAAGAAAAAAATTTGACGATGGATTTCCAAAATTAGCAATTGAATGGTGTTTATCAGAAGTTGGAATTACACCTAAAGAATTACATTCAATTGCATTTTATGATAAAAGTGTTTTAAAATTTGAGAGGTTATTGGATAATTATATCACAGTTGCCCCAAAAGGACTAAGAAGTTTTCTTGATGTAATTCCAAAATGGCTTCATAAGAGATTATGGGTGAAAGATGAAATTAAGAAAAATTTGAAAGGGTTCAAGGGTCAAATTATATTTCCTGAACACCATCTCTCACATGCAGCCTATACATTTTTTACGTCTCCATTTGAAGAATCAGCTATTCTTACAATAGATGGCGTAGGTGAATGGTCAACTACATCATTTGGTTTTGCAAAAGGAAATGAGTTAACACTGACTAACGATATTAGATGGCCGCACTCTCTGGGATTATTCTATTCAGCATTTACATACTTTCTTGGATTTAAGGTAAATGAAGGAGAATACAAACTAATGGGTCTTTCTTCTTTTGGAAAACCTGAGTTCTATAACACGATACTAGATAATCTTATAGATCTCAAAGATGACGGAAGTTTTCATCTAAATATGGATTATTTTGCATTTACACATGATAAAGTAATGACTAGTAAAAAATTCTCAGATCTTTTTGGCATAGTGCCAAGAAAAGAAGACTCCAAAATAGAACAGATTCATTTCGATATCGGTGCAAGTGCACAGAAAGTTTTAGAAGAAATTTTATTAAAAATGATTAAACATATTCATGAACAAACATGCATGAAAAATCTTTGCCTTGGAGGTGGAGTTGCATTGAATGGAGTTGCAAACAAAAAGATAATTGATGAAGGACCATTTGAAAAAGTACATTTTCCTCCATCACCAGGAGATGCTGGGAGTGCAGTCGGATGTGCTCAATATCTATATTATTCTCAATTAAAAAATAAGCGAATTTTACAATCAGATCAAAATGATATAATACGTGAAAATATTTACGTTGGTCCTTCGTTTACAGATGAAAAAATTAGAGAGTTTTTAGACACAAATAAGATTCAGTATGAGACACTAACTGATAATTCCCTCATAGAGACCACAGCTAAGTTAATCTCTCAAGGAAATGTGGTTGGATGGTTTCAAGGAAAGATGGAATGGGGTCCAAGAGCTTTAGGAAATAGAAGTATACTAGCAGATCCTCGTGATTCAAAAATGAAGGACATTCTTAATGAAAAAATAAAACATAGAGAATCTTTTAGGCCATTTGCACCAAGTATACTAGAAGAATATGTTCATGAATATTTTGACATTAAAACAAACAGTCCATACATGTTATTAGTAGCAAAAGTAAAACAACCGGAAAAAATCCCTGCAGTTACACATGTTGATGGGACTGGAAGAGTTCAAACAGTATCTAGATCATCTAATCAATTATACTATGATTTAATTAGTCAATTCCACAAAATTACGGATGTTCCTGTAATAGTTAATACATCCATGAATGTTAGAGGTGAACCAATAGTTAATTCTCTTGAACAAGCCTATAACATGATCGTTAAAACAGATATGGATTGTATTGTAATGGGTAAGAATTTAGTTTTGAAGAATTATAATTTGTAATTTTCTTTGAAATATGATTGATCTTTTTTGTTTGAGATAGTTCGATCGTCTATATGTTCAAGGAATTTGGATTGTAGTGTTTTTATTTCTTCTATTTCTTTTTGCGTTATCTTTTGATTAGAAGATAATTTTAGAAGAACATCTGTAAGTTTCATATTTAGTGTCAAGGTAAATTGAGTGTTAACTAATACTCTAGCTTGATATGGATTACTTTCAACCCAAACATCAGCTTCAGCTCTATATGATGGAGTTTTTTTGTAATGTGCATACCCAACTAAGACTAGCAGAGGTATTCCAACTAAAACAACAATTAGTATGTACTGTTCAAATGAAGGAAAGATTGTTTTTAGAGATGGATAATTTTCAATTGCTAAATAATATGTTACTGTTAATGTATTGATTGCTGCAAAGATAAATGCAAAATATGTACTCCAACCTTGTCTAAAGTAAAACCAAGCACGAAAACCAGGATTTTTGCCCATTAATATAATGAAATAATTTTAGTATATCAGTTTCACTAGTAATAGATAATGATCATTACACTCAATTGATATTATGTAAATTATAGTTTAAAAAAAAGTAAGGAAGTTAAGATTTTTCTTTCTAGCAATATTGATTATTCCCAATTTTATCATTAAATTCATCTGGAAATACATCTTTGTGAAAAATCGCTTGACCATATGTATTCAAACAAATATAGTAAAACTAGGTTTTTTATTCATTTATAGTCATATGTGCTGTTAAAAAATATAATTTCTAAATAACTTCTTCAATTAATTCAATTAATGACTCAACCATTTTGTCATTATTCAAATTTTTTAAGGTGTGTATTCTTCCTGCATTAGCAATTTTTTCCCATTCATGATTATCTCTACTAGAAAGAAATTCATTGAATTTTTCTTTATAATTTTTTTCATTAATAAATATCGCATTCTTATAATCTTTAAAACCTAAAACTTCCGCATCATAATTTTTTTCTGAAACTTCCATAAATGTTAGACAACCTGCAGCTGTAAGCTCTAAATATTTTATTACTGCATAATATGTTGAAGCAGCAATTGCACTTTGATAACCAGACACGTATAGCGGATAGTCTTTCTGTATATACGAATCCTGAGACATACCTGAGTAATCTACGTATGAAAGTTGATTACAAAGAGTTCTTAGTTTATAAAAATACCAGCTTGACATTTTTGGACTTAGTATCGCATTTGCAATCCTAGATTTAATTTTTATATTTCCTATATTACCTGTGCTGAGAATTTTGTCAGATATACGGTCACTAAATGGTTTTACTGAATTGTATAAATCAGGTTCCAATCCTGCCATTATGAACTTGAATTTTATTTCTTTAGGAAAAAATTTGTGAAAGTAATCTTCTGTTAGTGGCCCAAAATAATATTTTATCTTGTGTGATTCATGAATTTGTAATTTATTATATTTTTTTATATGATGTGGATCTCCCGTTCTGGATATTACCGGAATATTTGTTTCTGCTATATGTGATAATTCATATGGAATGTGTGGGAATCTGTTATCAGGTAGCAGAATAACATCAAAATTATTTTTTAAAATTCGTGTATCAAATTTATCTTCTGCAACAAAAAATTCTGTATCTAATCGTTTATTCCTGTTTAATGCATGTTTAAAAAAATAATATAACGTATTATCTCTAAAAGTAGGGTATAAAAATTTCATCTCTTTTCTATAAATTACTGCAATTCTAATTTTATCAGCCAATTATTTATCATGTAGAAATTTTGTTTATTAAACTTGTTTTATTATTCAAACTTTTATCTATTGCTTATCAAAACAACGTTAGATTATTGAAAAAAAAAATTAAACTTTTATTCAATAGAAACCTATTTCAATGAAATAAAACTCTGAAAAATTAATTGAAAAGAATAATTCTTTGTGGAGGATCTGGATACATTGGAACAAAATTAACTGAAGTCCTACTTGAAAAAACTGATTATCATCTTGTAATAATAGATAGATTAGATTTCAAACTGGATTCTGACTTTAGAAATAAATTTTATGACTCTGATAGAGTTGAATTTCACCAAAAAGATATTCGTGATCTAAATTTTATGAATGAACAGATTCATGAAGGAGATTATGTTGTAAATCTTGCAGCGTTAGTTGGCGAACCACTTTGTAAAATTAAACCTGAAGAGGCAGTTGATGTGAATTTTGAAGCAGCAAAAAATTTAGCAAATCTTTGTAAAGAGAAAAATATTAAAAAATTCATTCAATTATCCACTTGTTCCAATTATGGTCAAGCCAAAGAAATGGTCGATGAGGATGGCGAATTATTTCCTACATCATTATATGCTGAAACAAAGGTAAATCTTGAAAAATATTTAATCAAAAACATCTCTAATGCAACAATATTGCGATGTGCAACAGCATACGGTCTCTCTGTAGGAAGAATGCGGTTTGATTTGTTGGTAAGTGATTTTATTAAAGAAGCATGGTTGGAAAAACAGATTAATGTCTTTATGCCTGAAGTACATAGACCTATTGTTCATGTAAGTGATATTTCTAATGCAATTTTATTATGTATCAAACATGAAGGTATTCTTTCACGTGTCTATAATGTAGGTTCTTCAATTCAAAATTATACTAAAAGACAAATTGCAGAAAAAGTTAGTAGTAGACTAGATGTACCACTGAATATTGTTGAAAAAGTGGATAAAAGAGACTACATTGTTAATTTTGATAGAATAAAAAATGAATTAAATTTCTCAACCAATTTTCTAGCTGAAGATGGAATTGAAGAAATGGTAAAAATTCTTGAAGATGGAAACTTTGACCTTGAACAATCCAACGTTTAAAGTATGAAATTCATTCCACAATTTATTCCATATTGGGATGAATTTGAAAAAAAAGCTGTAACAGAAGTTCTAGAACGTGATTATTTGAATGAACATAAAACTGTAAGAGAATTTGAAAAAAAATTTTCTAAATTTGTTGGTGCCAAATATTGTATTACTTGTACTAGCGGAACAACTGCACTTTATCTTGCACTAAAATCTGTATATGATAAAAATATCCCAAAAAAAATTAGTATACCTGATTACGCCGGAATATTTGTTGGTAATGCCTGTATTCAAGCAAGAATTTCTCCTACATTATGTGATGTATCAGAAAATGGTTCACTTGTTTCTAATGATAAACCACGATTTGTAGTTCATTCAAATGGACGGTTAGGAACTACTCAACTTTTAGAAGATTGTGCTCAAGCAATCTCACATCACACAAAAAACTCCATTAGCTGTTATTCATTTGCAAGTACTAAACATATCACAACTAGTGGACAAGGAGGTGCAATATGTTGTGATGATAAAAAAACATTTGATATTTTGAGCCGACTAAAGGATTTAGGTAGAAATGATAGACAAAATCTAAAACCAATGAGTGATTATTTTGAGTTTTGGGGAATAAATTCAAAATTTACTGAGATTCAAGCTGCATTTGGATTAGCACAATTAAAAAAACTACCAAAAAGATTAACTCGTCTTAATAAAATGTATAAACTTGTTAAAGATGAATTAAAAAACATAAAAGAAATAGATTTCTTTCAAGATTCACCTCAATGGTATATTGATATACTTGTAAAAAATCCTGATTCTTTAATACAAAAACTTCGTGAACATGGAATACAAGCAAGAAGATTTTATAGACCGTTACATCAACAACCGTTATATAAAAATAAAAAAGTTAATTTTAAAAATAGTAATTATCTTTACGAACATGGATTATGGTTACCTTCGACTACAAATTTATCTGATGATGAATTAATGTACATAACTAATAAAATAAAACTTTTATTAAAAAATGAATAATTCATGGAAAGATTTTTGTACAGACTAGAATTTTCCTTTCATATTGATGAGGTATAATATTGGTTTCAGAGTTCTGGAATGAAAAAAATGTACTTGTGACTGGTGGAGCCAGTTTTATTGGTAGTCATTTAGTTGACAAATTAGTTTCTCTTGGCGCTTCAATAACTATTGCTGATGATCTTAGTACTGGAAAAATGGATAATTTGAAACAATCACAAGATAAAATAAAATTTGTCAAAACAGATCTTGAATACAATTCAAAAGCTGAAGCACGAAATATCTTTAAAGATAATGAGGTTGTTTTCCACTTGGCTGCTGATCATGGTGGACGTGGATATATTACAACACATCCAGCTGATGTGTGTTCTAGTTTTGCTGTTGATCATCATGTTCTTGAAGCATGTTCAGATACAAATGTTGGGAAAGTTATTTTCTCTAGCAGTGCGTGTGTCTATCCTACTGATTTACAAAAAGATGTCGGTTCTGATTATAAATTAAAAGAAAGTGATTCAGATACAAGTAATCTTGGAAAATATCTTAGTGCGGATATTGAATATGGATGGGCAAAATTAATGAGTGAAGTCCAAATGAATTCTTTTCAAAAACAGTTTGGATTAAAGGGATGTCCTGTTAGATTTGTAACTGCTTATGGTCCACGTGAAAATGAAACTCATGCAATTATTGCTTTAATTTACAAAGCAGTTGAAAAAATGGATCCGTATGAAATCTGGGGTAACGGTCAACAAGAAAGAGATTTCACATATGTTGAGGATATTGTTGATGGAACAATACTTTGTGCTGAAAAAATTTCGGATATGACGCCTATAAACTTAGGAACTGGAAGACGCTACAAGATGATCGATGTGGCTAAAATGATATTTAACATTCTAAATTGGGAACCAGAAAATATTAAATTTGATGAATCAAAACCAACAGGTGCAGTTTCTAGATCACTTGATAATACTCGAGCTAAAGAATTACTTGGATGGGAACCAAAATATGATTTAGAACATGGATTACAAAAAACAATTGAATGGTATCTTAAAACACATAAAATTGAAGGTTCAATAAATGAACAAGCATTACTTGAAAATAATCCTGATTAGATCGTTTTAATATAATTAGTTTGAAGATTTTCTATTATAGCTTAATCTATCTCCAAGATCTTTACTATCTTCTTTACTAAAATAAGATGACAATGAATTATCTTGTGGAGTAGGATTAATCTTATCAAGAACTGGAATTGTTTGTTGGAATAATGTCCACGCATATTCAGTTGCTCTTTTGTAAACATCTTCAACCTCATCAAAATCTTCATAGATTGAATATTCTATTTGTGAAATTATTGGACCATCATCTATTCCTTGAGTTATTTCATGAATCGTAACTCCATGTTTTTTTTCTTTATTTTTTAAAGCCCAATTAATTGGTAACATGCCTCTATATTTTGGAAGTGGTGCATGATGAAGATTCAAAATCTTTCCACATTTCTCAATAAACCATTGTTTTACTATTTTGTCATAAAAACAAGAAAATACTAAATCTACCTTCCAATCTGATTTAGATACATTTTCGATATCGGTATAATTTCCAGATGAAATATATGAAATTTTATTTTTTTTAGACCATTCAATTAATGAATTCATCCATAATGGCTCTGGAACTACCGGTACAATATTTACTAATTCAAAATTTTCACTAGTCATAAACCAATTGGCAATTCGAATAGCGAGATCGCCTCTGCCTAGTAGAATTACTTTTTTCTTCATTACATGTTTAAAACAATCATTATTTTAAAACATTACAATTCAAAAAATAAATCTAATAGAGTCTAGATTACTCTTAATCTAATTCTTCTTTTAATATCATTCCTAATCAAAAATATATCATATATTCAAACTGTATTTTTTTTACACTTCAAATATGATAAATCCTAGTGAATCCAATATGCCATCAATCGAAAAAAAATATGCAAAAATAGCATTAGTATGTCCAGATTCATTATGACGGTAGAATTTGGTGGAATTCTATTTTTGTTGTGGATCTTAAAGAAGAAAATATCAATGAGATTATTCTAACATTGTTTGGATCTATTCTTGTACTCAAATGTAACAGAAACCTAACTAAAATTAATTTTTAGGATTGTCTTTTACCAGATTAATCATTTTTAATGAAATGAAACCAACTAATACTGCAAACCATAATGTAAAAAATCTAACAATTACAGCAATAGCAAGAGTAGTTTTCAGATCTATACCCTCTAATGTCAACAATCCTGCAAAACTTCCTTCAATAACTCCCAAACCACCAGGGGACATCGAAGCTGAACCAATTATTACAGATATCGAATACATGCTCAATAAATTAAAAAATTTGATGAAATCTATTCCTAATGCACCAAGTATGAGAATAATTCCAACAGCTTCTATTAATCGGAAGACAATTGTTAATCCTGAACATGAACAAATAGTTTTGATATCAGAAGAGGTTCGGATTATTTTATGCGATTCCTCTGCATTTTCTGAGAATTTTTTAAGCGGTTTGATATAATTGAGAAGTTTTAGTGATATTCTGAAACCATTTTTTGAATAAAATAGATAAAAAATTCCAACAATGAGAAGAATGATAGGAATTAGAATCAAGCCAAAGCTCAAACCTAGAAAAGTAATTCCAATTGCTGCAACTGCTGCAGTACCAATCATATCATAAAATCGTTCAAGAAAAATTATTGGGAACGATTTTGTTATTGATATTTGACATTTATTCTTCAGTAAAATTGATTTGATTAGTTCGCCAGATTTTGCAGGACTTATTGCAAGAGTAAAACCTGCAAAAAAAACTAATAAATTAATTTTTAAAGGTATGAAAAGTTTATGTTTTTTCAATAGTATAGTCCATCTAAAAAATAATACCCCCCAACTAGAAAAAATTATTAACAGAATTAGCGGTATTGATGAGATTTGAAAATTTTGTATGCTGTCATATACTTTATTAAAATCTGAGAAGAATAGAAACATCGAATAAATTGCAACAGAACAAAAAATTATAATCAGATATTTTTTCCCCAGAAATTCAGAATATTTCATAATCTAATCAAAAAATCTGTCTATTATGAACATAACTTACAATTAATATGTATAAAACTAAGATTCTCTGTGATGTCAACTGCATTACTCATTCTTACTTGGAATGAGGTAGAAGCTGCACGAATAATTTTTCCAAAAATCAAAAAAGAGTGGGTTGACGAGATTTTGGTTGTGGATGGGGGTTCAACTGACGGTACAATTGAAGAAGCAAAAATAGCTGGTTTTCAAATAATTAAGCAAGAGATAAAGGGTCATGGTGGCGCCATTATTACAGGAGTAAAAAATACTAAATCAGACAATATTATAATTTTTGGGCCGGATGGTAATCATGAACCTGAAGAGATTCCAAGATTAATTAAAAAGATTGAAGAGGGTTTTGATCAAGTGGTGGTTTCAAGATTTACAAAAAAATCAATAATTAAAGAACCAAACTATGGAATGGTTGAATTTGGAAATAGATTTTTTACTTTTTTTGTAAACCTTTTGTTTAAAGGCAATCTAAGTGACACAATGACGGACAGTCGCATTATAACAAGAAAAGCATTTGAAGAGATAGATTTTGATGTTTTATTATTAGATTCAACTTTAACTATGAGTATTCGAGGAATGAAGAAAAAACAAAAGATGGGAGAGATTGTGGGGGATCAAGGAGAGAGAATTGGAGGACAACGAAAGATGAAACCTTTCAAGACAGGCATGTTATTGATTAAGAGAATTATCAAAGAATTATGAAAAGATGATTTAATGAGATTATAGTCTGTAACAAATTAACTGTAAAGAATAAATTCATCAAAATTTTAATACAATTATGAAAATTGAGGAGATCATACCATCATGTAATTTGGATACTGTAAGAGATGGTCGTGGAGGAATTTTCACATTCATACCAAAAGATCCAATTGTTGAATTTAATTATAATATGATAAAAGCTGGAAAAGTTAGAGGTAATCATTATCATCCAGAATTTGATGAGTATTATCTTGTAGTTTCAGGACAAGGAGTTCTGGTATCAAGAGAGTCAGAAAATGAGAAAGAAGAATTCATCTATTTGAGTCCTGGACAATGTACAAGAACCCCTAAGAATATCAGTCATGTATTTCTTGCAATTACAGATTGTACATTAGTAGTTCTTTTGACTAAAAAATGGGATGATTGTGAAAGACCAATTGTACATGAAAACTTGGGTATGGGAAAAGGGGATCATGGAGACCCAGAATCAGAATATAATAAAGATTAATTCATGTAAAAATGTCTTTAAAAATTGGATTAATTGGTTGTGCGAATACAGCATTAAAAAATTTTCTTCCATCAATTCAATTTTCAGACGCAAAATTAGAATTCATTGCTAGTCGTTCATCAACAAAAGCTAGAGATTGGGCTGAAAAATTTCAATCTATGAAATTTGGAAACTATGATCAAATTATCGAGAGTGATGTAAATATGATATACATGCCACTACCAGTAGGAATACATGAAGAATGGATTATCAAAGCAGCAAAATCAGGAAAACACATACTATGTGAAAAATCATCTACAACGTCATTCGAATCAGCAAAAAAAATCGTTGATGTTTGCAAAGAAAATGATGTACGAGTGTTAGAAGCATTCTCATATAGATTTCATCCACAACATCAACATGTAAAAGAATTAATTAAAAATGAAATCGGAGTGTTGCAAAATTTTGTTGGGAATTTTGGTTTTTCTCCACCACCTAGAGAAAATATAAGATGGAATAAGAAGTTAGGAGGAGGAGTATTGAATGATGCAGCATGTTATCCAATTTCTGCATGTAGAATGTTGTTAGAGCAAGAACCAATTAGTGTTTTTGCAAAATTATCTTTTGATAATAAATTTAAAGTTGACACAAAAGCAGATATCTTTTTAAAATTTTTTGATGAAAAATCAGCATTTATTTCATCAAGTTTTGATAGTTATTATCAATCCAATTATGAAATTGTTGGAAATAAAGGAAAAATTTCTACCAATAGAGCGTATGCAGTCCCAAATGATTTTACGGTTAGTACATATTTCGAAAAAGATGATAAAGTGTCTGAGAGGAAATTTGTAAATATAAATCAATTTGGATTGATGTTAAAAGAATTCTGTGATGTTATAGATAATAAAAAAGAAAATTCATTTGATTTTGAGAGTGATTTGTTAAATCAGGCAAAAATAATGGAAGCTGTCAGAATTTCATCGGAACAAAGTAGAGAAGTTTTTCTTTCAGAATTTAATTAATTTTTTTTCTTTGGGATATACTTCTTCTCTTAGTAGTTTCTTCACTTAAACGAGTAATAATCTGTGATTCACTTGGATACAATGGTGCATCCCAAGGGAAAGCTTTTCCATCTAGAAATTGTGTCCAGCGTGTTATATCTTCATTTACCATAATTTCTACCAATTTTTCAAATGTAGTTTTTGGTTTCCAGTTGAGTTTTCTCTTAGCTTTTGTGTTATCACCTTTTAAGGAATGCACTTCCATTGGTCTAAAGAATCTCTTATCAATTTTAACAAATTTTTTCCAATTCAACCCTACTAGATCAAATGCTAGTTTGACAAATTCAGATACACTATGAGATTCACCGGTACTAATTACAAAATCTTCAGGTTTATCTTGTTGAAGAATTTTATGAATTGCGTCCATATATTCAGGTGCAAACCCCCAATCTCTTTTTGCTTTCAAATTTCCTAGAACTAATTTATCTTTTAGACCTAAAGAAATTTCAGCAACAGCATTAGTGATTTTTCGTGATACAAATTCCATTCCACGTAATGGGGACTCATGATTGAATAATATTCCACAAGAAGCAAATATGTCATATGAATTTCGATAGACATTAGTTATATTATGAGCATATAATTTGGATACCGCATATGGGCTAGATGGATTAAAGACGGTTTGTTCATTTTGTGTTTTAAATTTATTATCACCAAACATTTCACTAGTTGAAGCTTGATAGAATTTTACATCAGAATTATGTTGTCTGATACATTCAAGAAATTTAGTTACTGATATCCCTGTTATTTCTTGAGCAACAACAGGTTCTTCAAAAGAGGATGCAACGTAGCTAGA
>Ga0315316_10001607_pt1 | contig 16014 bp, 12 predicted proteins | sample M160m3416metaG_FD_203702 | JGI IMG/M metagenome (GOLD analysis project Ga0315316, IMG submission 203702) | Ammonia-oxidizing marine archaeal communities from Monterey Bay, California, United States - M1 60m 3416 | ecosystem: Environmental > Aquatic > Marine > Intertidal zone | place: USA...
AATATTGCTAAATCAGTAGGAAACGACTCCTTCTCTGCAACATTTGATTGGGTAGTTCCAGAAATAAAAAATGGTGAAACGACCAGTGACTCAATGATCGGATTTAAATATGGTGACGCTTTGTCAAACGAATCTAAAAAACGAATTGAATCTACAGCTAAAGATTTATCAGGTAACATTGCTAACATATTCTCAGGACCTTTAAATTTCCAAGATGGTTCTACATATGTTGCTGGTGGTGAAACAGCTTCATTATACGAAATTTGGTATACCTCTCAATTACTAGAAGGTATGTCCGGGGACAGCGGTAGTAATTAATCTATTGCGATACCAAGTAAAAAAGGCGATTGCGTAATCGCCTTTTTTACTTCAATAAAATAACTATGAAAATAGAATTCAAAAATATTTCAAAATCGTTTCAAACTATAAAAGCTAACCAAGAAATAAATTTCACTATTGAATCAGGGACTATACATGCTTTAATAGGTGAAAACGGGGCAGGAAAGTCAACATTAATTAAAATATTATCAGGTCAAATTTTGCCGGATAGTGGTTCAATTGAGTTAAATGAATCTCCTCTAGAATTAGGTTCCACACATGAAGCAAATGAAAAAGGCATTGGTATATTAGGCCAAGACCCTTTAGATTTCAGCAATTTTACTGTATTGGAAAGTTTTGTTACAGGCCATCCTTCTCCTTCATTTATATTCTCAAAAAATAAAATCTCAAAAAATATAAATAAATACTTAAATCAATTTGACTGGAATATAAATCTAAATTCCTTAGTGAAAAATTTATCAGTTGGGGAACGCCAACAAATAGAATTAATACGTCTCCTTGATAAGGGAACAAAAGTAATTATATTAGATGAACCCACAAGCGGATTTTCATTAGAACAAAAAAGAAAAGTATTTAAAACATTAAAAATACTTTCTGAAAAAGGATTCACAATTATTTTAGTTTCTCACAAAATTGAAGAAATCTTAGAAATATGTTCGAGAGCTACAATTATGCAACAAGGAAAAGTACTAGATTCCATTGATTTACCCACCAAACCTCAAGTTTTAACAAATTTGATGTTTGGAACCCAAGATATGTCTCCACATAAAAACTCAACTACTAATAAAACACAAAAAGATTTAAAAATCAGCATTGATATATCTGATTTCAGTCACAAATCTCAAAATACTATATCTGAAAAAAACACTTCAATTGAAGTGCCTCAAAAAATTATCCTAGGCGTTGCAGGACTTCAAGGATCCGGAGCAGATAAATTTATCCAAAATTTTCAAAATGATCCTAAAAAAATAATTATATCTGGTAAACCATATTTTAATAACCAAAATATTACTTATGTCCCTTCAGACAGGCTTGAAAGAGGTTTGTTTCCTGACATGACAATTTGTGAACATATCGCTCTCGCATATAATGAAAATAAAACTGTTGACTGGGGTGAAATGGAAAAATTAAGCCAAAAATTAATAAATAAATTTGGCATCGTCGGTGCTCCGAATTCAGTCGCTAAAACGCTATCAGGGGGCAACCAACAAAGACTTATGTTGTCACTAATTACAGAAAATACTGAATTGTTACTGTTGGAACAACCCACAAGAGGATTAGATATACAATCTGCAAATTATATATGGGGAAACTTATTAAGTACAAAAGAACACAAAATGCTAACTATATTTTCTTCTACTGATATTGACGAAATATACGAATACTCTGAATACATAATTTGTTTTTTTAACAACACAATTGTAAGGCATGGGTATCCTGAATCTTTGACAAAAGATATCACTATGCAAAAAATATCTGGCAATTAAATATATGTATCAAAATATAGTTAAAAATATTATCACCATCCTAATCTCTATATTAGTTGTAACAATAGTTTTATTTATACTAAACTCATCTCCATTAGACATATACAAGGCATTATTTGACGGGGCTTTTGGCAATATCGATAAATTATCGAGAACCATGCTCATCACATCAATAATGGCTTTAACTGGATTAGCACTTGTAATAACTTTTTCAACTGGTCTATGGAATATAGGTATTGAAGGACAAGTCCTATTTGGAGCTATTGGAGCAACATTCATAGCAAGATCATTTATGGGAGATTTAACTATAGCTCCCTTCATAACAGTATTGTCAGGAGCTGCATTTGGAGGATTCCTAGGATTTCTATCAGCAATATTGAAAACTAAATTTAACGTTCATGAAATATTTGGAGGTTTAGGCCTAGATTTCCTTGCTGCAGGATTAATTGTGTACTTAGTTATTGGACCATGGAAAAGGGAAGGTATAGCTTCTACTGGAGGAACAGATCTGTTTCCTGAAGCCTCATGGATGCCTCACATAGGAAATTCTAATTTCCCAATATTTCCTCTATTAATTATGTTTATTGTATTTATACTTTTAGCTTTTTTACTAACCAAAACATCCTTGGGGTTAAAGTTAATAGCTACTGGTTCTAATAAAAATGCAACTGATAAATTTAAAATAAATTCAATCCACTACATAGCTTATGCTTTCATAATAGCCGGAGCAGTAGGTGGTATGGCAGGATCAATTCAAGCTACAGGTATATATCATAAACTTGTTCCAAATATATCGGGAGGATATGGATTCCTAGGTATTTTAATTGCTTTAATTGCAGGTAGAAATTTATATTCGGTACTGTTGATAAGTTTCGTATTTGCAAGCATAATGGTTGGCGGAGTGCAACTTCAGCTGAGATTAGGTATGGATTCTAGTTTTCCCTACATTATAGAATCTGTTTTTGTTATTTCTTGGTTAATTACACGAGCTAGTGATATCGATTCGAAGATTACCAAATATATTTTTTTAAAAGATAAATGAAATGGAAACTTACGAAGCAACAATTTTAACAATCGTGACTATGTCTTCCCCATTAATATTTGCTGTAATAGGTGAAACAATATCTGAAAGAGTTGGAATAGTAAATTTATCTATGGAAGGAACATTGTTAATAACTGCTTTAGCAGGGTTTGCAGCAACAATAGTTACAAATTCACCTTATATTGGTATTATTTGTGCCGGATTACTCGGTGGAGGAATAGCATTATTTATAGTTCTAATAAATTTTCAATTGCAGATAAATCAAATTGCTATAGGTTTTATACTAACTATTTTATTATGGAAACTAAGTAGTTATTTAGGTCAATCATACGTAAGAATTCCCGGTCCATATCTAGATATAATAACCGTACCTTATCTAAGTGACATACCATTTATTGGGCCAATAATTTTCAACAGTAACATCTTAACAATATCTTCAATATTTCTAATACCCTTATCCTGGTATTTCTTATTCAAAACACAATTGGGCATTAATCTTAGGTCCGTAGGGGAAAATCCTGCATCAGCAGATGCTCGTGGGATTAATGTCATGAAAACAAGATTGATATATGCAGTTTTAGGAGGTATATTGATCGGTATCGGAGGAGCAGCATTTAGTTTACACGTTAAATATGGGTGGTCAGAAGGACATACAATAAATTATGGGTGGATTGCTCTAGCAATAGTTATTTTTGGTGGATGGAATCCAATAAGAGGATCCATAGGGGTTTATGGATTTGGAGCTCTCCAAGTTTTAGCTTTAAAATTACAATCTGTAACAATCGGGTTTTCTCAAATATTACCTTTGATTCCATTCCCTTTAATGATTCTAACCTTAGTTTTGATACAATCGGCAAATAAAAATTCTGGTTTAGGGATCCCCAAGATTATTAGAATTTTAATTCTTGGAAACCAACCTCAAGCTTTAGGGATAACATACAAAAAAAATGGCTGATGAAATTAATAATATAAAAATATTATGGGATTCTGGTGCAATAGATACCCAAATTAAAAAAATGGCTCAGTCAATTGTTAATAGGTGGGATCGGGAACCAGTTATAAATTTAGTACCAGTCATTACTGGAGGAATGATGTTCGCCTCAAAGTTAATGACTGAATTAGAGTCTATAGCACCAGGAAAATGGGTAGTAAACCCCCTGATCGCTAGTTCGTACCAATATTCATATGATCCCAATAAACCTGAAGTAGTGAAAATCAGTGATTATGAATCAAAATTCAAAGACGGATCCCCAACAATCATATTAGACGATTTAATTGATTCAGGAATCACATTATCTATTATAAAAGATTTAATCAAGAATATTACAAATGGAAATGTAGAAATAGCGGTTTTAGTAGATAAAACAGCTAAAAGGGCATCTAATATTTATCCGGAATACTATTGTTTTGATATAGAAGAGGATTATTGGCTGGTTGGGTTTGGCATGGATGATAAAGGTCTTTTTAGAGGGATGGACAGTGTTGGATATTTAAATCAACAAATAAAATTATTATAAAAATTGAATATTAATTTCAAAACTACACTCTAATTAATCTAGCATTTTCAGAAATTTCACCTATATTTTTAGCATTAATATAAGTACATGCAGACCGTAACCCTCCCAATACTTGAGATATAGTGTTTCTCACATCTCCTTTATCCTCAACAAGAACAGAAACTCCTTCCGAAGCTCTATATTCTGCAACTCCACCATAATGCTTTTGCATAGCTTCTGAAGAACTCATTCCATATAATTGTCTAAATGATTTGTCATCTTTAGATATGATTGGAGCTAGGCCTTGAGCATGTCCAGATAGTAAAGAGCCAACCATAACAAATCCTGATCCACCGGCATATGCTTTAACAACATCAGCTGAACTCCTAACCCCGCCATCAGAAATGATAAATCCTGAAAATTTATCTGCTTCTTCAGCACATTCTAAAATAGCAGACATTTGAGGGTATCCAATACCAGTAACATTTGTTGTGCTACAAACACTACCAGAACCAATCCCAACTTTTACCCCATCTCCCCCAGAATCCAGAATCCTAGCGACCCCGTCAGGAGTAACAACATTTCCTGCCATAATTCCTAATCCAGGAAATTCATTTCGAGTATCAGATATTAAAGAATGAAATGAATCAATATACCCATTAGGGACATCAAAAACAATACATTTTGGTATTTGTGAGATTTTATTATCCATAAAAGAAAAATACTCATAGATTTTATTTAAATTATCTAATCCAAAAGTCATAAAATTAAAATCTAAATCTAATCCATTATTAACAGCATCAACCCAGTCGCTAGGTGAGTAAAATTTGCTTATAGCTGTTGTTATATTGAAATCTTGTAAAGAATGCCCCATCTCAAAAGTTCCAACAAAATCCATATTAGAAGCCATAATAGGAATTCCTTCCCATAATATTCCGGAATTAGGAAATTTTATTGCCGTGTCCAATATGACTTCCTTTCGAGAATTTATATTGGACAGTTTGGGAGATATTAGAATATCATCAAATTGTAATTTTTTATCATTCATGTTTATCATCTAAAATCGTCTTCCGAATACCCTTCACTTTGTGCTGATATAAATGCCGGCATACCCGCTGTGAAAACAGTTTCGTCACCTGTTTCAGTATCATCATCTGTCCAATCCTTCATATCAGAAAGCTTAGAGTCATCATTTAATGTATATCCAATAGCAGCATTCGGTATCATAGCAACGTTTTCAGATTTCTTTATAAATGAAGGAGTATTAGATTGAGATTCAGAACGAAATATTTCATTTATAATAATAGAAATATCCTTACCAGAGATACTTGTAACACTCGCTTCGTATTTGTTTCCACCTTCTATAAGGCGACGCAATCTAGATCCCATTTTAGGATCCAAACTTCCTAAGTCAGTTCCGCTTTGATCCTTAATTTTAATTCCTTTAGACGAAAATTCTAAAAAAACAGGATCTCCTGATATTAAATTCGAAGGATCTAATTGCCTTGGAGTATTTACCAATTTTGTTATTGATGTTTTAGCTGTCTCTTCTATATAACTCTTATTTGAACTAGTGCCGTTAGGGAATCTCTGGTTCTTAACATTATTTATTTTATTTAATCTGTCTAAATTCTTCTTAGCAATTACACTATTTGCAGAAATAACAAGAGCACACTTAAATGCATTAGCCGCTTTAATTTTATCTCCCGTCTCCATACAAGCTTTCCCTAATCTATTAAAAGCTTCTAAATCCCACGGGAAATCTTCAATGATTTCCTGGTTAGCCAATACTGCTTCTGCCCATTTCGATTCAGTAGCCAACTTGATAGCTTTTTTAGTTATATCTTTTTTTGATCTATCAAGATCAGAAACAATATCATAATAATCTGCAGCTTCAGAAGATTTGCCTAATTTCATCAAAGCATCGGCTAATCGACCATATGCTTTATAATCACATTCTACTTCTTGAATCATCATACGATTAATTCGTTCTGCTTCTTCCCACAAACCCATCTGAGAAGCTTTTAAGGCCTCTCTAGTATTATTTTTAATTTGATTTAGAAGATTTTTTAAGTCCCTTTCTTTCATTTTAACCCTCGGGTATCAGCGTTACTTAATGATTCAACGGCATTGTATGCTCTAATTTCATAAATGTTCAATCATTTTATGGATTAGAAATATGGGGTTTTTTAAGCCTTGATGATTGAAAAATCTTAAATGCGACGATTTTCAGCAAGGTTTCCAATAAAATAGCTAATGTCATTTTTGATTTACCATACAATCTATCTTCAAATATAATAGGGGTCTCAAAAATCGTATATCCAAACTTATAACACTGGTAAGTTATTTCTGCTTGAAATCCAAATCCTGTACAATATATTTGATCCCAATTAATTGATCTAGCTGACTGATATTTAAACGCTTTAAATCCAGAAGTTATATCCCGAATATTAATAATTAAAATATTCCGTATACCAAAATTGCCCAAAAAACTAATAAATCGTCTTGAAAAAGACCACTTATTAGAAACGGAACCTTTGAGAATATACCTAGACCCCACAACAACGTCATAATCACTTAACTTATCAATCATATGCCGAATATAGTTAGGATTGTGGGAAAGATCAGCATCCATCTGAACTAATATGTCATATTTTTTAGAAATAGCCCAACTAAACCCTTGCTTATACGCATTAGATAAACCTAATTTTTCAGGCACATCTAAAACATGAATTTTGTCATTATAATTCGCAGATAATTGTCTAGCGTAATCAGCAGTTCCATCTGGAGAATTATCGTCAACAAATAAAATATCGAGGTCATGAATATTTTGAGCAAAAATACGTTCTGCTAATACAGGTAAATTATTAACTTCATTAAAAGTGGGAACAATTACAACTATTTTAGAATTTTCCATCAAAACACATAAGATCTGTGTAAACGTAAAAGTTACTTGATTTGATAAAACCCCAAGACATATCGTATTTTTACCCCTAAAGTGTCTTTAATCATCTCAAACGAGGATTTAAAAGGTTTAACTTTACTCTGATTTCTATGATACCAATTAATTGGTAGCTCCGACACATTGAATCCATATTTGCCTGCTAAAAACAAGATTTCAACATCAAATCCCCATCCATTAATCACTTGTTTTGAAAATAATTTTTCTACTGCATCTTGAGTAAAACATTTATATCCACATTGAGTATCTTGATAACCTTTAACTAGAAATAATCTAATATAATAATTAAATACCCTTCCCATCAAATGCCTGAAATATGGCTCATCAAATCTTTGAGAACCTTTAATTTCTCGAGATCCTATTACAATGTCATATCCTTTTTCCACACTATCAATGAAACCATCGATATATCTAGGAGGCATAGCCAAATCAGCATCAAACATCATTCTATAAGAGCCTGTAGCTTTTAGTATCCCTCTTTTAACAGCACTTCCTTTACCTTCATGTGAAGATTTAATCAAGAATACACTTACATTGGACTTATTATCCAACTGGTTAATCCACTCAGAAACTTGATCACAAGTATTATCACTACTACCATCATCAGAAACTATTATTTCCGAATTAAAACTTTTATCAAAAAGATGATTAGAAAGCGAATTTAATGTATCGATAATTTTATCGGATTCATTATATGTTGGTATTACAATTGATAAATACAAAGTACTGTGATCAAGAATAAATCTTATTAATTTGCATCTAATTCAAAAGCCTTATGTAAGGCTTGGGTAGCTTTCATTAGTTGATCTTCATGGACAATACATGTGATTCTTATTTCTGATGTTGTAATCATTTCTATATTAACACCCGCGTTTGATAATGCTTCAAACATTTTTGATGCATATCCCGGAGAATCTTGCATACCCGTTCCAACAATACTTATTTTTGCTAAATTATCAGAAGTTGAAAGCTTTTCTGCATTAAGGTCATCAAGAATACCTGAAACAATGTCAATTGTCCTAGGTAACTCAGAGGATTCCACTGTAAAAGTCAGATCAGTCGTACCTGATACGCTAGAATTCTGAACAATAACATCAACACTAATATCCTCTAGTGTTAATGGCTTAAAAAGACTTGCAGCAATACCTGGTCTATCTTTCACAGAGTAAACAGTCACACGTGCAACTCCTTTATCTGTTGCTATTCCGTTAACCCTGTTCCTTATTTCTCCTACATTTTTGTCCATATTATCTCCAGAATAAATTAACGTCCCTTCTGTATTTTTAAAACTTGACGCAACTAAAATTGGCACATCGTATACCATTCCTAATTCTATTGACCTAGGATTCATTTTAGCTCCATAGTTTGCAAGTTCTAACATTTCTTCAAATCCGATCTGTTTGAGCTTTTTGGCTTGGGGTACCAATCTAGGATCAGCTGTATATATCCCATCCACATCTGTATATATTTCACATCTTTCAGCATCAAGTGCCGCAGCCAAAGCGACCGCAGTCAAATCTGATGCCCCTCTTCCAAGTGTTGTAATGTCCAGCTCATCCGTAGCTCCTTGGAATCCAGCCACAATAACGATATTACCTTTGCTTATCTCATCTTCAATCCTATCCGTATTTAAATCAGATATCTTTGCTTTACCGTAACTTGCATCCGTTTTTATGCCAGCCTGTATGCCACTAAGACTTACAACCTTTTTGCCCATCTCGTTTAACGCCATAGCCACTAAAGAACTTGACTGCAATTCACCCGTTGACAGTAATACATCTAATTCTCTTCTATCAGGATTAGCAGAAATTTCTGACGCCATCTTTAACAAATAGTCTGTTGTGTCTCCCATTGCAGATACAGTCGCAATAAGCGACCCATGAATATCATGAGATTCAGCGATCCTCTTAGCAACATTTTTAACTAATTCTGGAGTTGCTAAAGAGGAACCACCATATTTTTGAACTACTAATCCCATACTACACCTTACATTTAAAATACTTCATAAAAATTTCTTTTATTTTTCATGATAGACACCTTGCTTAGAAAATGTAGTAACTATAATTTCACCATTTATTCCTGATTTCATTGCTGCATCTGCCATTTCGTATCCAATTGTGTATTCACGATCAGTACAAAATGCTAATATCGTCGATCCTGCTCCAGATAAATATGCGCCTAAAGCACCCGTATTTAATGCAGCACGAATAATATTTTTCATTGGGAAAAAAAGTTTTTGCCTCTGAGGTTGATGAAGCATATCTTGAGTAGCATAACGTAAATTGTCCCACTGACCAGTTATAAACGAGTGAACCAATAATGATGATCGTGAAATATTAAAAACTGCATCTGACCTTAAAACTTTTTCTTCAAGTACCCCCCTAGCTTCATTAGTTTTCATATTAGTATCAGGAACAAAAAGGATTGCTTTCAATTCATCAGAATATATTGGAACTTCAGTAGTATGAATCAAATCTTGTTCAAATATTCCTATTTGCATACCTCCAAAAATAGCTGGAGCAACATTATCAATATGCCCTTCTGCTTTACCTGCAATAGACAGTAACTCATGCTTACTCAGAGGATTCCCAGCATAAATATTAGCTGCATATAAACCTCCAACAAGAGCAGCTGAACTACTTCCTGTACCTCTTGCTAAAGCAATTTGATTATCACATTCTATAGAAACAATAGGAGGAGATTGACCAATTTCAAAAAAAAGTTTGTTGAAACTTTTAATTACTAAATTATCTTCATTCGTGGGAAGAGATTCATCACCATATCCTGAAATATTAACTTTCGAATAAGATCCTGAAGTTTCCTGTACTTTAACGGTGTTCCAAATATCTAAAGCAATACCAATACAATCAAATCCTGACCCCATATTGGCTGAAGTAGCTGGCACCTTAACTATAATTTGATTTTCCATAACTCAAAAATTATAGCACTCTAACTATGCGTTAACATATTAGATGCTGATAATATTAATAAATAAAATTTCAAATTGTAGATATCAGTGAATAAAAGCAGCAACCGTACCCAGACAATTAAAGAACTACTTGAAAATAGTCTGAATCATATTGATTTTGATGGTATACGTACACTTTTATCTAATCATGCAACATCAGAAATGTCCAAAAATTTAGCTCTTAACATCATGCCATCTTCTGACTCTTTAATAGTTAAAACTTTACTTGAAGAAACTTATGAAGGACGACTTTTAATAACTGAAAATAATATCCCCAACTTAAACGGCTTAACAGATATTTCCGAATTGATAGTACGAGTAAATCTTGGGAGTATCCTAAATGGTATTGAATCATTGCATATAGCATCTTCAATCGAAATATTAAATTCATTAAGGGAAACAATTGATAAAAGTTCACATGAATTACCCCAACTAAGAAAATACTCTAATCAAATCACAAACTTAAGTGAAATTTCTAATTCTATAAAATCTAAAATCAAAGCTGACGGATCCGTTAAAGACTCCGCAACTCCAGAGTTAAAATCCATTAGGAATCAAATTCGTAGGAATTATACCAATGTAGTTGAAAAACTCTCCGGAATCATAAATTCAGCTGATCTTGAAGATACGATTCAAGATAATGTAATTTCTGTAAGAGGAGACAGATTAGTTATTCAGGTAAAAACAAACATGCAGCACAAAGTCCCAGGAGTTATACACGGAGCATCTAATACTGGAATGACTCAGTTTATAGAGCCTTTAGAAACTATCGATCTTTGTAATGCTTGGAGAAAATCTGCTTTAGATGAAGAACAAGAAATCATTCGTTTACTAACTGACATATCAAATTCAGTTAGTGAAAACAGTGCTAAGGTTAAGTCTAATATAAAAATGGCTACTGAGTTAGATCTGATCATTTCAAAAAGTAAGTTAAGTGATGAAATCAAATCTATCACAGAAATATCCTCGGAATCTATCACATCTAACCATATAAACTTAATATCTGCGATTCACCCTTTGCTTGGACAAGAAGCTAAACCATTAAGTCTAACTTTAAAACCTGAGCAAAAAGTTTTAATAATAACTGGACCAAATACAGGCGGTAAAACCGTTGCTTTAAAAACTGTTGGGTTGTTAGCGGCAATGCAACAATCAGGAATCCCAATTACAGGTCATATAGGCACTCACATCCCTATATTTGATGGTATATATGCCGATATTGGAGATCAACAAAGTATTGAAGGGTCTGTATCCACTTTTAGCTCTCATATTAAAAATCTAAAAAATATTATTGAAATTGCCACTCCTAAATCTTTAGTTTTGCTTGATGAAATAGGATCAAGTACAGATCCTGAAGAAGGTGCAGCAATAGGGATATCTATACTTGAATATTTTGCAAATCAAAACATAACAACATTAGCCACAACGCATCACAGCTCAATTGTTATTAATTCTGAAAATAACTCAAAAATGAAAAATGCAAGCTTTCATCTAGACCCCGATTCTTTATTTCCAACTTATGAATTACAAGAAGGTATCTCAGGCAGAAGTTATGCATTATCAATAGCATCAAACCTTGGCTTTCCAGATGAAATAATAAAAAAGGCTGTAACAAATTTGTCTCTCGAAACAAGAGAAATAAACACCCAATTAGAAAGTATAAATCGTGAAAGGAAAACACTTGCAAAAGCGTTAGAAGAATCACAAAAACACATACAAGATTACAAATCAGCCCGGAAGCGTCTTGAGTCAGAAATAAGTTATCTACTAAGTAATAGAGACAAGATTATTAATGAGATTAATACAAAAGCAAAAGAGCAGTTTAAATATCTAACCAATTTAGTATCTAAAGCTAAATCCACTCTTTCCTGGAGTAAAGGAAGTGAAACAAATTCTAGTTTAGGTGACAAAATTAATTCATTGTCTGAAATATCTAATGAAATGAAACAGGTAGTAATTCCCGACATATCAAAAACAACTATTGCTAATAATGATTTAAAAACAGGAGATACAGTCATAATTCGAGACATTAATGCAACAGGCACACTACATTCGATTGACAAGAATAACAACACGGCTATAGTCAATGTTGGTAACAGAAATTTAAAAGTTGATTTATCCGGGATTTTTAGTGTAAATGCTCTCACCACAGAATTATCTAATAAGAATCAAAAATTTCGTACCAAAAAACCGATGACTCCTGGGGAGGAAATTCTAGACATACGTGGAGATGACGTAGAAACATCAATTAGTAAAATTGATTCATTTCTCAATGCCGGCATTACCAACGGACTTAGTAAGGTTACAGTAATCCACGGAAAAGGTACCGGTGTATTGAGAAAATCGATCAGACAATATCTATCTTCTCACACTTTAGTGAGTAAATTTGAATCACAATTAGATTCAACAGGTGGAGACGGTGCGACTACGATTGTTCTCGTGTAATCAGCACTAATAAACACGGCAAAACAATCAAAGACGCAATAAGTGCAAATACAATCATTACAGCGGTAATTTGACCATATGATGAGAATACAGGCATTGGAGCAAATCCCATAATAGTAAACCCTACCACGCTAGAGGCTGCAGATCCTAAAAGTGCCATACCTGTTCCTCGTGCAGCTACTCTAATAGAATCAAATTTTGAATCTTGTTTTCTTAGTTCTTCCCTGAATCTCTGAGTCATATGTATAGAATAATCAATTCCGACACCAATCGATATAGCACCGATTATTGCAGTAACAAAATTCAGTGCAAACCCAGCTATGTACATGACAGCATAAGTCCAAGATACGACTAAAATAATTGGTATGACCGTTATAACAGCATATTTTAAAGACCTCATAGCAACAAATAGCAATAGCGTAGCAGCAGCAATAGCAATTGGAAGTGAGGTATAAAGAGTTCTAGAAGAAGCTGTCAATTGTTCTTCCCTAGTAAAAGGAGAACCTGTTAGTCCCGTCTTTTCTATGTAATTATTTTTTTCCAAATCTAATATGATCGGTTCTAAAATATCACCGGCTTCAGTAACAATCTTTTGGTCTCTAGTACCAGGAATCTGAAACGAAACAGTAGTTAAACTTAATTCGTCAATTAAATCATCTGAAGGTAAATAAATAGCTCCTCTAATTTCATCTGGCCTAAGAATTATATTTCCTAAATCATCCGATATTCCATAGGACAAAGCATGCCTAAAAACTAGTTCTGTATCTTCTCTAGAATCTGGAATGCCATTAAAATCAGCATCTTGAATGATAATTCCAGATTCTTCTTCAATTTGTTTCAATGTGGACTTACTGGCCATAATGCGTCTCGAGACATTTACCACATTTGGTCCAATAGTTATTTCTCCACTCGGAGTTTCTGCGACATTATCTATATCTCTCAAAGACTCAATAAATTCATCAATGCGAAGAATAGCCTCGGGTTGCATAAGATCGCCCTTTATATAAGCTATTCCTGGTTCTCCTCCAGTATCTCCTAAATGTTCTTCTAATTTATCCAATCCAATTACAAATTCAGATTTTGAATCAAAAAAATCTTTAACATCAAATGTAGGTTCAAGTTTCAAAGCAAGAAAAATTGATATTGAAGTGATAATTGCTGTGATAGAAATAACCCAGATGGGATTCTTTGCAGAAAGCAAAACCAGTTTTTCAACCATATTTGTTAAATAAGATTTATCTCTATCTAATTCCTTGATTTTTTTATCTGCTTGATCCTCATTAACTCCAGATCTTATTTTTAAATAAATAACTGGTAAAGCAATAAAAATAGCTATCGTTGCCAAAAGCATAATTAACCCATACGTCCTATCTAAGGCAACCATTAAAATCACAGCTCCACCAGAAGCATTTGCTACCCCTATAGCTCCTAAAATTTTTAAAAACTTAAACTTATTACTTGAAAAACTTTTAGTAGAATTTAATATAAGTTCATCTATTTTCATTGAAACAATCGGAGCAATAATCCCTAAAATAACAAAAGAAGAGAACACCGCAATAGCAGCAGCACTACCAAAATGAATAACAGCTTCAATATTTGAAGACAAATTAGATAAAAATGCTATCCCGTCACTTAGCATCGCTAATACTAGAGCCCCTAAAACACCAGAAAGTCCAATTTTCAATGCCATATTGGGAGATCTATTTGAATGCAACTCTTCCTTGTATCTTCTAATAGCATGTACAACAAAATCTACACCTAGTGATATCATCCCAATAGGAACAATCAAATCAATTACTAGTCCACTTTTCAATCCAATAAGCGCCGAAATTCCTTTCAACCAAATCATTAGAATTCCAAGACCAACACCAGATATCGCTGTAGCCCAATAAGACTTTAAACTAAGCCCTACAACAAGAAGTGCCCCAATGACTGTAAATGTTATAAAAATACCTGCAATCGAACCCTCTTCTTCTGATTCTAAATTAGAGTCTATAGCAACACCCCAAAGATTATAAACTTGGGAATTACCTTCAATAACTTCTCTAAAATTGCGATTAAGATGTTCTTTATTAATGACATCTTCCCCACCGCCTAAGCCAATTTCCAAACCTCCTCCACCCAATTTATCATTATCTGCAATAAGATATAAAAACATCGCAGGAGAAGACCATAAATCAACCTCAACCCCATTTATTAAAGATGTTTCAAAGGTTGCTTTTCTTGATAAAAAATCAATTACTTGATTAGATTTAGGATTAGAAAGCAATCTGGAAAATGCAACTTTTATATCTTGGTCAGAAGCTTGATCTAATGTTGTGCCCATTTGAAATAAAACAATTTCAATAGAGTCCAAAATAGAACTTATTCCTGTTATTTCAGCTTCTATACCAGCATCAAAAAAACTAAACAAATATGGCTGGTTTTCTAAAGTTCCTCCTGCTAGCAATCCCTTACTGTCTAAATCAAAAAGAGTTTGCTTATTTCTTTTTAATTCTAAGAGAACATCAGAAGTAAGAACATCTCCATTTTTAGGTTCTAATACGTAAGATGCAAAATGAACTGGTGTTGGAAATTTATCATCTATGTCTTTTTGCAAATCATACACTTCCCCAGGTGGATTAGGAGAAGCCTGCTCAGTCGGAGCCATATTTATGAAAGGGTATACTAAAATCAATGTTAGTATGATTACAATGCCAACAACTAAAATTGATCGATCGGCAACAAAAGATACGATAGTATTTGGATTAAACAAGTACGTAATCCTTTTGAATGTAGATTATCATTTAATTATCACATAAATATTCCAATTTAATAAAGGAGCAAATTTGTGAAGATAGTATTTATGGGAACCCCTATTTATTCGGCTTCCATATTAGAAAATTTAATATCTTCAAGTCATGATGTTGTAGGGATATTAACAAAACCCGATACGTCTCGAGGAAGAAGTGGGAAATTAGTACCAAGTCCAGTTAAACAACTAGCTTTAGAGCATAAAATTCCATTATTTCAACCTAGTACACTGAAAAATAACACCGAAATAGTAACTAACATAAATCAACTGAATGCAGAAATCGGCATTGTAGTTGCATACGGGCTAATATTGCCGGAGTTTATACTATCTATATTTCCATCAGGATGCTTAAATATTCATCCTTCACTTTTACCAAAATATCGAGGTTCATCACCTGTATCAGCAAGCATATTGAATGGAGATACTATGACAGGAATTTCAATAATGAAGTTAAATTCGGGAATCGATAGTGGGCCAATAC
>Ga0315316_10001608_pt1 | contig 16012 bp, 16 predicted proteins | sample M160m3416metaG_FD_203702 | JGI IMG/M metagenome (GOLD analysis project Ga0315316, IMG submission 203702) | Ammonia-oxidizing marine archaeal communities from Monterey Bay, California, United States - M1 60m 3416 | ecosystem: Environmental > Aquatic > Marine > Intertidal zone | place: USA...
ATATTTTTGGATGGGACATTGATTTTGTTTTTGATATTAGAGCCGGGGATAAATATAAAATACTTTTTGAAATACCATTTATAAATGGAGAGCAAATAGAAAATGGAAGTATTCTATATGCAGAGTTTTATAATAAAAACACTCGATACACTGCAATAAGACACAAAGGGAAAAATAAGAAATGGGAATATTTTGATGAGTACGGTGGCAGTCTGGAAAAAGCTTTTTTACGAGCTCCGCTTGATTTTGCATATGTAAGCTCACATTTCAATCCAAATAGAAGACATCCAATTCTAAATAAAATCAGAGCCCACAATGGAGTTGATTATTCTGCTAAAAGGGGGACTCCGATTCGCGCAACTGGCGAGGGTGTCATTCAATCAATTGGTTGGAAGAGTGGCTATGGAAGAACAATAGTGATTCGTCACGGAGGTGAAATAACAACTTTATATGCTCATATGGAAAAGTATCATCCGAGCATCTCTAAGGGAATAAAAATTTTTCAAGGTCAGACCATAGGTTATGTTGGAGACTCAGGCTTAGCAACTGCCCCCCACCTACATTACGAATTTAGAATCGGCGAAAAAAGAACAGATCCATTGAAGGTAGCTTTACCTTCGGCTACCCCAATAGATGAATCTCAAATGAATGAATTTAAAGTATTCAGAAATAATTACATAGAAATTACAGATCAGTTATTATCTAAAGATCCTAATGAGAACCTCTTCAGATAAAATTTTTATAGGCACCATGAGTGGCACCAGCCACGATGGAATTGACATATGTGCTATAAAATTTTCTGGACAAACTAGTTTATTAAAATTTAGTTCTTTTAAATACCCCCTAGACTTGCAGCAAGAGATATCCAAAGTAATTCAGCAACAAGAGTTAAGTCTTGGTAAGTATTTTGAGCTGAATAATAAAATTGGGGTTGCTTTTAGCAAATCAATAAATAGATTTCTAGCCCAAAGTAAAATAAATAAAAACAATGTTACTGGGATTGGTTTGTCAGGACAAACATTATTCCATAAACCAAAAGGCAAATATCCATTCTCTATTCAAGCTGGTGACCCAAAAATAGTATCAACTGAATGCGAAATAGATGTGGTAAGTGATTTTAGAAATGATCACATTAAACTTGGTGGAGAAGGCGCGCCACTTGTACCAGAATTTCATCAAAAAATATTTTCAAAAAAAAATATCCCTCTGATTGTATTAAATATTGGTGGGATTTCAAACTTTACCTACTTAGATGGAAAGCATAATTTCTTTGGTTCTGATTGTGGGCCCGGCAATGCGCTCATGGATATTTACTGTCAAAGCTTTCTGAATCGTCCCTTCGATAGACAAGGTGAGCATGCAAAAAATGGGGCAATTCATATCCCCTCACTAAATAAAATGTTAAGCCATCCATTTTTTAGAAGGCGACATCCAAAATCTACAGGTAAAGAAATATTTAATATAAGGTTTATTCCTAAGCAGCTTTTAAAAAGACCTTCTTACGATGTATTGGCTACCCTGACCGAACTCACTGCCATCTGTATTGCAAAATCTTTGAGCTCACAAAAGAAATTTCCCCATCAAGTCATTGTTTGTGGAGGCGGTTTGAGAAATACATTCTTGATAAGTTCAATTGAAAGACATATAAATATGAACCTCATTTCAAGCAATGAATATGGTTTTGATCCTCAGGCTATTGAAGCCATGGCATTTGGATGGATGGCAAGGCAAAGACTTTGCAAAAATACTCTAATCGTAAAAAAGAATAAAGGTTTGCTTGGAGTTCTGACTAAATCTAAATAGTAAATGACTCACCACACCCACAAGTGGTCTTTGCATTTGGGTTGGTAACCAAAAATCTTGAACCAGATAAGTCCTCTACATAATCTAAAGTCGAGCCATAAAGGTATGGATATGAAAGAGAGTCTAATAAGATGGTAAATCCATCAAAATGAACAACATCATCATCCCCTTCAGGGCTATCATCAAACTTAAAACCATATTGAAAGCCTGAACACCCTCCACCAGTTACATAAACCCTAAAATAATTAGATTTATGGCTTGGCAAAAGATCTTGAATGCGCTTAACTGCATTGCCACTTAGGTTGATTGATGTCATTTCAGAGTTCATTTAATACTTAGTTTATAGGATTAAAAATATATTCAACAATACTTAAGCTAAAATATTTTTCTATCAGGGCTATAGAAGCGCTAAGATATAACTTAAATGAGCCTATATCTAGTTTTTAAAGTCCTGCATATTCTATTCATGGTTTCATGGTTTGCTGGCATTTTTTACTTGCCGCGCCTATTTGTTTATCACGTTGAGAGTGACGATCAGAATACAAAAGATCAATTGGCAATAATGCAAACAAACTTAATTAGATTTATTACTCCCTTGGGCTTATTAGCATTATTTTTTGGTTTAATGATGGGCCTTCTTGGGTCTGACTGGATTGGGTTTTTTTCACAAAATTGGATTATTGCTAAGATTCTTATAGTGTTGGTTTTGATTTTCTATCAAATTTTCTGTTGGAAGATTCTTAAAGATCTTAGTTCGAATTCCCACAATTGGAATGGCTTTAAGTTAAGAATTTTTAATGAAATACCGGTCTTACTTTTGCTGGCTGGGATTATTGCTGCTGTCTATAAGTTTTAAAATCCTACTTTTTTAATAAAAATACTATAAAGAAATTTGTTATAATTCAGCATTGCTATGCATAGCTATCTATAAATAATTAATTACTAAACATCTTTGAACAGAAAAAATTCAGAATCACTTTTTGAGCAAGCTCAATCACTTATGCCAGGGGGTGTAAATTCTCCGGTCAGAGCATTTAAAAATGTTAACGGTACGCCTATTTTTTTTAAATCAGCAAAAGGCCCCATCTTAATTGATGAAGATGAAAATGAATACGTAGATTTCATTGGCTCATGGGGACCCATGATTCTTGGTCACTCAAATCCAATTATTTTAGAAGCCATTAAAGCTCAACTTGAGCTTGGAACAAGTTATGGCGCTCCTACAAGTTTAGAAAATAAACTTGCAAGCATAATTAAAAGTCAGGTTCCCTCAATGGAGAAATTACGAATGGTGAATTCTGGAACTGAGGCAACAATGAGTTGTATTAGGCTTGCCAGGGGTTATACAGGTAAGAATAAAATTATTAAATTCACTGGTTGTTATCATGGGCATGTTGATTCATTGTTGGTTAAAGCAGGTTCTGGTGTCTCTACTTTCGGCTTGCCAGATTCCCCTGGAATACCAAAAGAACTGGCGGCACTAACATATAGCTGTCCTTATAATAATATTGAAGCTTTATCAGATGTTATTAATGAAATTGGTGGTGATCTTGCGGCAATAATTGTCGAGCCTATAGCTGGCAATATGGGATTTATTCCAGGAGAGCCTCAATTCCTAAATGCTTTACGAGAGTTATGCGATAAAAATGATACTCTTCTTATATTTGATGAGGTCATGTCAGGTTTTCGAGTGGGACTTGGAGGAGCTCAAGCTATTTACCAGATTCAGCCTGACTTAACCGCTCTTGGGAAAGTTATAGGGGGTGGACTGCCTGTCGGAGCTTTTGGAGGCAAACAAAATATTATGGATCAGCTCGCTCCATTGGGTCCTATATATCAGGCAGGGACATTATCTGGAAATCCGTTGGCAATGAGTGCTGGCATTGCATTGATAGAAACTTTGATCCAAAAAAATCCATTTGATGAATTGGAAAAAGCCTCTTCAGAGTTAATGATTCATACAAAAAATCTTATGTATGAAAAAGGCATACCATTTTCAACCTCTTCTATCGGTGGCATGTTTGGTTTTTTCTTTACCGAGAATTTACCAAAGAATTTTGAAGATGTAGTAAAGAGTGATGATGAAATATTTAAAAAGTTTTTTTATTCAGCATTAAACCGTGGTATATACTTTGCTCCATCAAAATATGAAGCAGGATTTATATCATCAACTCACGATCAATCTATACTGGACCTAACTAAAAGCAAGATTGAAGAAGCAATTAAGGAATTATAAAAATGAAGAATGATATTAGTGCAATTGGAAATGCTCTTGTAGATACTGTTTTTAAAGTGGAGCATAGTCTTATTTCTGAGCTTGGTCTAGAAATTGATCAAATGACACTTTCGAGTGCCGAGGAACATGCTCCAATAATAAAAAGACTTATTGCCTCTGGAGCCGATACTGTATCTGACTGCGGAGGATCTGCTACTAATAGCCTTGTTGCTGCAGCCAGCTTTGGCGCTAAGTGTTTTCATATTTGCAAAGTATCTGATGATCAAGATGGAATAAGATATCTTAAAAGTTTAAAAGAAGCTGGCGTTGATCACAAAGGAAATACAGCTTCGGCAAACTCTTTTCCAACTGGAAAGTGTCTCATTCTTGTTACTCCAGATGCTAAAAGAACAATGACTACCGCATTAAATATTAGTTCGCTGATGGATGAAAGTGATCTTGATCTAGACCAAATTGCAAATTCAAAAATTTTCTATATAGAAGGATATATGGTGACAAGCGAGGAAAATTATAAAGTAACTTTGAAGGCTCTTGAGCACTTAAAGAACTTCCCGGATGTAAAGATAGCTCTCTCATTATCTGATCCTGGAATTGTCATGGGATTTAAAGATAAATTTAATCATATAGAATCTTTTGGCTTGGACTTCATTTTTGGAAATGATGATGAGGCGATGGCCTTTACAGATACAGAAAATACTGAAGAGGCATTCATCAAACTTCAACAAAAGTCTTATGCCTCAATAATTACAATGGGAGAAGCAGGCAGCGTTGTGGTTACTAAAAATGAAATTATCAATAGTCCAAATGTTAACATCGACCCAGTTGATACTAATGGTGCTGGAGATATGTTTGCAGGAAGTTTTTTGTATGCCTTACTTCAGAATCATGATTTAGGGTCATGCGCTGAATTTGCAAATTATGGAGCATCAAAGGTTGTAGAGACATTTGGGCCTAGACTAACCCAAGAAGGATATCGCGAACTATTAAATAATTATAAAAAAAGCTAGCTTATTGCCCCGCTTTCTGATAATTTCATGCGCCTAAAAACTTTTATTTATTAAAATATGCCAAAAAAAGCAGATACAAAGAAATCTACTGCTAAAAAAACAGCTACTAAGAAAACTCAAGCGAAGAACACTCTAGTGAAGAAAACTCAAGCGAAGAAAACTCTAGTGAAGAAAACTCCAGCAAAAAAAGTTGCAGTTAAAAAAGCTCTGACAAAAAAAACAAGTGCTAAAAAAAGAACTACGCCAATATCTTCATATAAAGGTCGTAAAGGTGAAAAATATATGAGTGCTGCAATGAAAAAACACTTTAATGCTGTTTTGATTGAGTGGCGAGAGCACTTACGAGAAGAAATGCAAAAAACTTTTGATCATCTTAAAAATAAAGGTGAGTCATATGCAGACCCCATTGATAGGGCTTCACAAGAAGAGGAATTTGCCTTTGAGCTAAGAACAAGAGACAGAGAAAGAAAGCTAATAAATAAAATTGCAGGCTCCCTTGAACAAATCAAACATGATGACTACGGATACTGTTATGCTTGTGGAATAGAAATAGGGGTAAAAAGACTTGAGGCTCGTCCGACAGCTACACATTGTATTGATTGCAAGACGCTTGATGAAATCAAAGAAAAACAACTTGGTGGATAGCGACCCAGCTCAAAAAAATTTTCTTTTAAGCTTTTGAATAAAAAAAATAAAGCATCTGCAACAAAAATTCCAAAAATCTTAAAGGACAGCAAATTTAGCCCTCTTGCAATTGAGGTTATTAAAAAATTAAAGCAAGCTGGCTTTCAAGGATATCTGGTTGGTGGGTGCGTCCGTGATTCAGTAGTTGGAATCAAAGCAAAAGATTTTGATGTATCAACAAATGCTACTCCAGAACAAGTAAAAAAAATTTTTAGATCATCAAGAATTATTGGTAAAAGATTCCGTTTGGTCCATGTTTTTAGTAGGAATGAGCTGATTGAAGTCTCAACCTTTAGAGCAAATGCCTCTAAAAAAGATAATAGCTCCGGAGTTATCAAAGATTCTGAAGGGAAAATTCTTAGAGACAATGTTTGGGGGTCTCTGGAAGAGGACTGCATAAGAAGAGACTTTTCTATTAACGCACTTTATTTTGATCCAATAGAAAATCGGTTGTGTGATTTTCATAAAGGCTTGCAACATATACAAAAAAAAATTCTTGTCTCAATTGGCGATCCTCTAATTAGGTTTGAAGAAGATCCCGTAAGAAGTTTGCGTGCAATTCGGTTCAGCTCAAAACTAGATTTTAAAATTTCCAATGATGTCAAAGAGGCTATATATCAAAAAGGCCATTTGCTTGGAAATATTTCTAATGCAAGGATGTTTGATGAGTTCTGTAAAATTTTTCTTACAAAAAAAGCTCTTAATAATTTTCATAAGCTGGAGTCATTCGGAGTTTTAAAATATTTAATTAACACAGATGATTATGTTGAAAATTCATTTGGCTTAAGATTTCAGCATGCCGCATTAATTAATACTGATAATAGATTAAAGGCATCTAAATCTGTCACCCCAGGATTTCTTATTGCTGCTTTGCTTTGGCCAAGATTACTTGATGCATCAAAAGAAAAAGCAAGTCTGAATCTAAGGAAGTTTTTCAGAAGCATGGATAGAATTATCAGAGAGCAACAAGTATTAACTGCTGTCCCAAGAAAATTTCATGGATATATTAAAGATATTTGGTCTCTACAATTAAAACTTGAGACTCGTTTGGGACACCAGCCCTATAAGATTTTAAATCATCCTCGCTTTAGAGCCGCCTATGATTTTTTGCTTTTAAGGGAAGAAGCGGCAAGAGATTCTCAAGGCATGGGTGATTGGTGGACTCAATTTCAAAAGCTTAATCGATCAGGGAAAATTGAATTACTAAAGTCATTAAGAGAATCTCGAAGTGGCCCAATTGAGAAAAAATTTGGCTTCTTGGAAGAGTTAAGCTAATCTTTACCAAAGAGAATAACAACCTTATGGAACCAGCTTTACAGGAAGCTCCGCTTCCAAAATATATTGCGATAGAAGGGCCAATTGGCGTGGGAAAGACTACACTTGCTCATAAAATTGCTGAGACTTTCAATTACGATGTATTTCTAGAACAGCCTGCAGAAAATCCTTTTCTTAAAAGCTTTTATAGGAATCCAAAACAGTCAGCGCTAGCAACTCAGTTATTCTTCTTGTTTCAACGCATGCAGCAAATAGAGGACTTAAAACAAAGATCGTTATTTGAGCCTGTGCGTGTTGCTGATTTTTTGATTCAAAAAGATAGGTTATTTGCTGAAGTTACTCTGTCCGAGGAAGAAATGGGGTTATATGACAAAGTATATGAACATTTAACACTAGATGCCCCTTCACCAGATTTAGTAATTTATCTTCAAGCTCCTGTAGAGGTCTTGCTGGAAAGAATTAATAAACGTGGGAATCCTGATGAAAAATTTCTAACCATCGATTATTTAGAAAGACTTAACGATGCCTACTCAAAATTCTTTCTATATTTTGAAAACGCTCCTTTGTTAATTATTAATGCGTCAGATATTGACCTTGAAAGCGATGGTTCTGATTATGACATGCTGATTAATAAAATTATGTCTGACCCTAGGGGTAAAAATTTTATTAACCCTCAACCCTCTATCTTATAAAACTAAGATACTTTTATGGCTAAGAAGATGGCTGAGAAAAAATACCCTCCTCCTAAAAATCTTATTAATCCATCTATAAAAAATTTAGATGAATACAATTCTTTGTATTATCAATCCATTGAGGATCCTCAAGTATTCTTTGGAAAGCAAGCTGAAGAAAACTTAGCTTGGATGGAGCCCTTTACAAGCGTACATAATAATAAGTTTGCTGATTCAAGGTGGTTTGATGGCGGGAAAATTAATATTGCCTATAACTGCATTGATAGGCATTTAACATTACATGCAGACAAAACTGCGCTTATCTGGGAAGGGGATGATCCCAATGAATCCAAAGAAATTAGTTATGCGGACTTGCATGAAAATGTCAGTAAATTTGGAAATATTTTAAAAGATTTGGGGGCCTCCAAAGGATCAAGGATTTGTATATATATGCCGATGATTCCAGAGGCAGCCTATGCAATGTTAGCTTGCGCAAAAATTGGTGCTATCCACTCTGTTGTGTTTGGTGGTTTTTCTCCAGAATCGCTCAAGGACAGGATTTTAGATGCAAATTGCAGCATAGTTATCACAACGGATGAAGCCATAAGGGGTGGTAAGAAAATTCCTCTTAAAGAGAACGTTGATACTGCATTATTAGATTGTCCAGAAGTGGCTAATTGCCTAGTCATCAAGCGAACAAATGGGGCGATTGATTGGGTCGATGGTAGAGATAGAAATTATGAAGAAATGTTTGCCTCAGCATCAAGTGAGTGCCCATGCGAACCAATGAATTCTGAAGATCCGTTTTTTATTTTGTATACCTCTGGCTCTACGGGAAAACCAAAAGGCGTGATGCATACTACTGGAGGGTACTTGCTGGGAGCGCATTTAAGCTTTAAATATCTTTTTGGTTATGAGGCTACTGATAAATATTGGTGCACTGCAGATGTTGGATGGATTACCGGCCACACCTATATCATCTATGGGCCATTATCTAATGGAGCCACAAGTTTAATGTTTGAAGGAATTCCAACATACCCCAGCCCCTCAAGGTTTTGGGAAATCTGTGACAAACATCAAATCTCCATTTTTTATACAGCGCCTACTGCTTTGAGGGCCTTAATGGCTCAAGGTGATGAACAGGTGTTGAAAACAAGCAGGAAAAGCCTCCGTATTTTGGGAACTGTTGGCGAACCAATTAATCCTGAAGCATGGGAATGGTATTTTAAAGTGGTTGGCAATAAAGCATGTCATATTATCGATACCTGGTGGCAGACAGAAACAGGCTCTGTTTTAATCTCTCCCATTGCGGGCATAACTCCAGTAAAGCCAGGATCAGCAACTTTACCGTTTTTTGGAGTTAAGCCTGAAATTGTAGATGAAAATGGTGTTATCTTAGAGGGTGAGGCATCTGGTAATCTGATCATCACTCAATCATGGCCTAGTCAAATAAGAAGTGTGTATGGAGATCATCAAAGAATGATTGATACATATTTTTCAACTTATAAGAATGCTTATTTTACTGGTGACGGAGCTAAAAGAGATAGCGATGGATACTTTTGGATTACTGGAAGGGTTGATGATGTATTGAATGTGTCAGGACACAGACTTGGTACGGCTGAAATAGAGAGCGCTTTGGTCCTGCATGAGAAAGTTGCTGAAGCAGCAATCGTTGGTTTTGAGCACCCAATAAAAGGTCAAGGCATTTATGCATACGTAACATTGATGGTTGGAGAGGAGGAGAATGAAAGTTTAATAGCAGAGTTGCAGAATTTTGTTGCAAAAGAAATAAGCCCAATTGCAAAGCCTGATCTTATCCAATGGGCCCAAGGACTTCCAAAGACTAGATCTGGAAAAATTATGCGTAGGATTTTGAGAAAGGTTGCCGGTAATGAATTTGATAATCTAGGTGATACATCAACCTTAGCTGATCCCAGTGTAGTTGAGGATTTAATTAAAAATAAACGCCATTTAAAAATAACTAACTAATAAGCAGCCTATACCTACTACAGAAGTCATTATTACTAAATAATTATTAAGGGAGCCCTCATCCATCAACTGCATTTCTTCTTTCGATTGATAAAAAAGTTGAGGTCTTATTAAGAGCGTCATTGAGTTTAGCGCATGCATGAAAAATACCACAAAGAGAAACCAGTGCATTTCTTGAATAATTGCTGCAAAGCTTATGAGCAAAAATGGTGTGTCAAAAATTAAAAGAAATTTTCTATTGCTTGGATTATAGATAAACCCAAAAATATTAAATTTTTCTTTTATCAAAAATAGATTAATGAGGGCTGAAATTAGATATAAGCAGCCCAGGATAAAAGCAAACATTTACTCTATTTGAAAGACCAAATTTTTTCTGTTGAGTCGAAAGCAACCATTCCATCTTCAAAAAGTTTGTATAAATGCGCCTCTAAACTCCAGATTGCAATAGTATGAAGTTTTGAGTCCACATCATCATAGACACTTGTTACCAAATCCGCAGATGTAATACTCGAAAACAGCTTTAACTTAGAGATAACTTTTTTTTCCCTTTCTAATCTATGACCAATGATCCAGTCAACCACGGCCATTGGGTCTTCTAAAAAGTCACCATGGCCAGGCCCTATTTTATTAAAATTATAATTTCTTAATAATGCTAAGGAGCTCAAATAATCTTTCATAGATCCATCAGGATGAGCAATGACAACTGTTGAACCATTCATAATATGATCTCCGGTAAGCATAACTTCTTCTTCTTGAATTAAATAACAAAGATGATTTGAAGCATGCCCTGGAGTATGAATTGTTTCTATGGTGTATTCATCTGTTTCAATTAAATCGCCATGCTTAAGAGTTCGGTCTGGTTTAAATGTTTTATCTTGAAGAGAATCATCTTTTTCAAGCAATCTGCCCATCAAAGGGACGTCAAGCATTTCTCCTAAAACTTTAGCTGCCGGTGAGTGATCACGATGAGTGTGAGTAACCAAAATTCGCTTAATTTTTCCTTTGCCAAGCTTAGCTAAGTTTTCTATATGTGCATCGATTTTTGGTCCTGGGTCTACTAAAGTTATATCATTTCTGCCGATTAGATAACTATTTGTTCCTGGACCAGTGAACACGCTTCCGTTAGAGGCTGTCACTCTTTCAATAAAATCTCTAGACATCTTCATACTCCTTATCCCCAGGCAAAAAACCAATCCACTTTCCATCTTTTTTAATAAACTTTGGAAGTATTGGAGGAATTTCTTTATCTTTTAAAAGCTCAAAATGATTAAATGCATCATTACTTGAAGAAAATTTAGCCAAGGCTTTAATATTTTCTATGGTTGGGATAATCATATTCATTTCACCTTTTTCCAATTTTTTAAGAGCATCTATGGGTTTAATCCATAGGCTTTCTATCAATTCAAAGCCATCATGTCTAGCAAGTTGCTTGAAATCTACCTTAGCAAGAAAAAACCTGGTATCAAATCTTTTTGGTTCAATGGTTGGGGTAATCCAATGAGCGCATGGCACGATATTTTTAGTTCTCAGATTTAATGATTCAAATATACAAATATCTTTAAAAGAAATTTCTTTGTTATTAAGTTTATTCCTTAGGTTATTAAGCTTTTCTATATTTTGGATTATGGGATCATTGGAGCTAGTTAATAGCACTCCTACTTCCTCAAAGCACTCTCTTATGCATGCAATCCAATAGGCTAGACCATTCCTTTCAATTCCTAATTTTCTAGATGCTTCTGCATCATTCATATCTTTACAATAAGAATATAGCTCATTATCAGAATCTTCTGGATCCAATTTACCACCCGGAAAGACATATATGCTTCCAAAAGCAGATCTACTGCTTTGCTTTACCATCAATATCTCAAATCCATCTTCTGCTATATCTCGCATCAAGATTACTGTAGCGGCTGGTCTAATAGTTGTTGTCATTATTTATATGAATAGTATGGTGTTTTATTATCCTTTAGAATAATCATGAATGGAAATTACTGACTCACTTTTAACTGATATTAAGGATGCTCCAAATTGGTTCCATTCTGCTATATCCAAAAACCCAAGACAGGAAATCCTTTGTCATAAGCTCGGTAATATTAAATATCAGGCATGGGACAGAGAAGATGCTGAGCATATTGTTATTTTAATTCATGGAACTGGTGCTCATAAAAGGTGGTGGGATCCAATAGCGCCACTCATTAATCAAAACTTTACTATTTTTGCTCCAGATCTCCCTGGGATGGGGGAGTCTGATCATAGAAAAGAATATAACTTTGAAAACTTCAGCGAATCATTAATAGGAATATTGCATCAAGAGAAGGTAGTGAATGCTAATCAAAAGATCTTTCTTGTAGGACACTCGCTTGGTGGTCATGTGGCTGGATTTATGGCAGGTGAGATGCCAGAAATATTTCATGGTCTTGTAATGATAGATTCTCCTATCCGCCCTCCAACTTATGACTACAATAAGCATCAAAGCACTGGTCCATTAAGAAAAATTAAGTACTATCAGGATAAAGTATCAATCATTGAAAGATTTAGATTAATGCCACCTCAGGACTGCGAGAACGGATGGTTCCTTAGATATATTGCAGAACACTCAATCATTAAAAATGAAGAAGGTTGGAGATGGCGTTTTGATGATAGCCTGTTTGCAACTTTGAGACGTCTGCATAATTATGAGTTTAAATTTAAATGTCCAGCACTGTTTATTGCGGGTGGAAAAAGTCTATTATTGGAATCAAAAATTATGGAGTACATAAGAGAGGCTTTCAAAGACTCCATGATAGTCGAAGTCATTGAGGATGCGGCTCATCATGTTCCGCTCGATTCTCCCCTGCAGCTTGTCTCTCTTATAAATAATTATTTACAGGAGTGGAAAGAAATAAAATGAAAAAAACACTTATAACTATTTTAGGGATGCTTACATTTAGTGTCGTGGTATTTTTATGGCTTGGAAATAATATAAGCATTGAGCCATTAGATGGATGTAAAAATAATGAAGAACTTAAAGTCTATTGTAATTTTATGAATCCTGAAGATTTAGCCCTTACCCCAGATGGAAATTTTTTAATTGTAGCTGAATTTGGAGGAATGGCGCCCTTAGTTGAAATGACATCTGGCAAATTAAGTTTTTTTAACATTAAAAATAAAGCCAGAACTGAAGCAAAAATTACTTTCGGAAAAAATGAATGGGGTTCTGATGACTGCTCTAGAGATCCAAACATTCCTTTTGGTCCTCATGGTATTGATTTAGTTCAAAGAGAGGATGGAAAACTGCAACTTGCAGTTGTTAGTCACTATCCCGATGAAAGCGTAGAGATGTTTGAACTGGTTAACAAAAATGGCTGGGCTCTTGAATGGAGGGGCTGTGTTGATGTTGATGGTCAATATTATTTCAATGATGTTTCATTGGATATATCTGGAAACTTCTATGCCTCTCATATGTTTGAATCTGACTTCTCAATGATCAGTGCTTTGTGGAATGTATTTGCCAAGTCAGATACAGGCATGGTTGTTAAATGGACTCAGGATGATAAATTTGAGGAACTAAATTACACAGCTGGCTCTTTCCCAAATGGTATTGCATTAGATCAAATAAATAATAATCTCATTGTGAATTACAACTTAGGAGATAAAAGCATTCTATTTGATCTTAATTCAAAAGAATCTCTTGGAGTCTACGAACACAATTCACCTGATAACGTGGTTATTAAAGGTGGCTTTGCATGGGTTACTAATCATGATCATTCTCTTGCAGAATCTTTGGGGTGTGCCGAAACAGTTAATTGCACACTTCCTTTTTCAGTGAACAAATTATCTCTTTCAGATCTTTCATTGGTTGAGTCCTATAAATTTAAAAGCAAAAATATGGGAGTGGGAACTGTTGGTTTGCCACATGATGGATCCTTATGGATTGGCTCATACCACTCAGACAGATTAGCAGAAGGCAGCCTATCTTTTAGTGAATAGTATTTATACTGCGGAGCAGGTCAGATCTTTTGAAGAAAATTCATTTATTAAAGAGGGTGATGACCTGCAAGCAATGATAGAGGCTGCCAAGCAGTCTGTTGAGATATTAAACAAAGATTTTTCAACGTCAGAGTTCTTAATTTTATGTGGGCCTGGCAATAATGGTGGAGACGGATACTTCATAGGCATTGGTCTAAGTGAGTTAAAAAAAACTGTTAAATTTATAGATGTACTGGGCCATGCAAAGAAATCTCCCCTATGCGAGCATGCATTTAAAATTGCAGAAGATTTAGAGTTTATTAACCCAAAATCACTTAAAGATATTTCCAGTAAAACCGTTATAGTGGATGCAATATTTGGAATAGGCGGAAGAATAGACTTGGGAAGTGAGTTAGAAGAAATTTTATCTGACTGCAATAGATTTGAATCTAAAATAGCCATAGATGTCCCAACTGGACTTGATAGCAATACTGGAGAAATATCTAAAGCATGTTTTAATGCAGATAAAACAATTACTTTCATTGGTTATAAACTTGGACAGCGAATCAATGAAGGTAAGAATTATTGCGGCAAGCTAATATTAAAAAACCTTGGATTTAGTATGGATGAAAATGTAAGCCCAACAGTGAAAGAACTCTCTTTTGAGGATATAAAGAATAATATCCCCAAAAGAAGAGAAAATTCTCACAAGGGAGATCATGGCAAGCTTTTGATAATTGCAGGGGATGAAGGTTTTGGAGGTGCTGGAATTATGTCATCAGAGTCTGGACTGAAAACTGGAACAGGACTTGTAAGGCTGCTAACCAGAAAATCTCATGTCTCAGCAAGCTTAACAAGAAACCCTGAAGTCATGGTATCTGGCGCTGAGAATGCTCAAGACATAGAATCTAATTTAAATTGGCCTGATGCAATTGTTGCGGGGCCGGGAATGTTTGGAAACTTCTGGTCAGAACAGATATTGTACAAGCTACTTCTCTCTGTTGCTGACAAAGGTACCCCTACCCTTTTGGATGCTGGAGCTCTTAGATTGCTATGCCACAAGGCTTTTTCTAAAATAAATCTTCATAGTGAAATGGTTCTGACTCCACATCCAGGTGAGGCAGCTGAAATGCTTAAGGTTACAGCCAAAGAGATCCAAAAAAATAGAATACAATCAGCAAAAGCATTGCAAAAAAAATATGGCTGCATCATTGTCCTTAAAGGTAATGGAACAATTATTTGCAATAAAAAGGATATTTATCTTTGTTCTTCTGGTGGCCCAGAGTTAGCTGTTGCGGGCGCTGGCGATATTCTCTCTGGAGTTATTGGATCATTAATTGCTCAGGGATTAACACCATTTGATGCAGCCAAAACTGGTGTTGTGATTCATGCTCTGGCTGGCGAGGAGTTTGCTAATGATGTCGGCAGAATAGGAATGGCTGCTGGCGAACTTATTCCTTATATAAGAAAATTTCTGAACTAACCTTTAATGCTAAAACTAAAATTAAAGAATGAATCTAAAACATTGCTTCTGGGTTCCGCTATTGGAGAAACTATTAAAAATCTTAATTCAAAGAATTTTGAAGTGCATTTAAAAGGTAATTTAGGAGCTGGAAAAACAACATTAGTTAGGGGAATTCTTCAAAATTTAAATTGGGCCGATGTGGTAACTAGTCCTTCATATACTTTGTGTGAAGAGTATGAAATCGATGGAAGGCTTTTGTTACATGTTGATCTTTATAGAATTAATTCTATTGAAGACGTAGAAGTCTTAAATCTTGATAGAGATATTGTCATGCAAAAAGTTATTTTAATTGAATGGCCAGAAAATCTTCAGACAGATAGAAGTGTGGACGTTGTAATCGACCTAGAACATCATAACCAGACAAGACATGCCTCAATAGAATGTATGGATAGTAATATTAAATCCAATATTAAAGCTTATTATGAAAATAATTAATTTGAGATTTCTGTTTGGAATTTTATGCATCTTTACCCTGTCAATAGAAGCAGCTAATAGTGTATCTTTCAAAAATATTTCTGAACTTGAATCTGGAAATTTAAAAATAGTATTTAAACTCGATAAGGTTGCTTTAATTAATTCATATGCCCTAGATGACCCCTCAAGAATAGTTATTGATTTAAAAGATGTTGCCCTAGAAGAACAAATTAAATCGGGATCATTCTCTCCAATAAAATTAATCAGAGCCAGTGAGGTTGGCAATATGACCCGCATTGTGGTTGATTTAAAAGGATCTGTATATTGGAAAAAGCCCTGGCAAGTGAAGCATAAAGATCGTATTGATTTAGTGCTAGAAATTAAAAGAGACAGAAAAATTTCTCAAAATTTACGGGATATCATTGTGGCAATTGATGCAGGTCATGGTGGAAGAGATCCA
>Ga0315316_10001609_pt1 | contig 16011 bp, 13 predicted proteins | sample M160m3416metaG_FD_203702 | JGI IMG/M metagenome (GOLD analysis project Ga0315316, IMG submission 203702) | Ammonia-oxidizing marine archaeal communities from Monterey Bay, California, United States - M1 60m 3416 | ecosystem: Environmental > Aquatic > Marine > Intertidal zone | place: USA...
CGAGTTTTTCGTTTCTTTCTTGAATTGCTGCTGCGTTTTGTTTGTTGCTGACGGCGTCGTCGCCTGCGCGATCGCCGCCCGCCGGTGACGGCGGCGGCGGCGCCGGGATCGGCTTGGGCGGCGGCGGCGTCGTCGTCGTCGTCCTCGTCCTCGAACATCTCTTGTATAGCCGAAACATTTGATACAATTAATAGTTTCGATTTCGTGAGCTCGTCAAAAGTGCGCCCGTCGGTATCGTCGGCGTTCGTCAGCTGGCGCATCAAATCATCATACGCGCCCAGTTCTCGGAACTGGACTACCTCTCCCTCTCTCTCGGCGCCGCAAGTACTCGTACCAATCACCGATAATGGTCCCTGACCCTTTTTTTTTCCATCGCCGCTGTCGTTGGGTAATAAGTCTGTGCCTCTATAATAGTCTTTTAAATTAAAAGTAGGTTGAAGCATAAATCTATCAAATAAAAAACTATCCCACGTATTTGAGGGTGCTTTCACCATTTCGGCCACCTTCTTGTTCTTCTTTTTCTTGGGCGCCTCGGATAGTGGGGGCTCTTCGCCGCGGGGATTTTGCGTTGCTTCTTCCCGTGCACTTCTCTGGGCGACACCCTCCATGAGCACCTTGGCAGAAGCCCATCTTTTATTGGAAAGCCGCGATAACGCCACGTCTTCGGGTGCCTCTTCTTCCCCCTCCCGCCCCGCGGCGGCGCGCTGCGCATCCCGCGACAAGGTTACGATGGCTTCTGGATTGGCCTCGACGGCGTCCTTGAGGCACGCCGCTGGACATTCCGGAGCCGCCTTCTTGTCCATGAGTGCCCGCCGCTTTTTCTCGATTGGCTCGCATTCGCGCGTCACGACTATTTCCTGATTTCTTAACCAAGGTGGCGGGTTATCTTGCGATCTTTTTATTAAGCAGGGAATAAAGATTCGAATATTAGTGTCCGTAGGATCGAAACCTGCATTCGCGAGCGCCACTTTAAAATTGTGTTTCCAGTTTCTTAGTTGTGAGCAGGTCTCCTTTCCCTTGATTTGATAACACGTGTTTTGGAAGCCAACGTTTTCGTTAAGTACGCAACATAATAACTGATAAATAGTAAATAATCTTCTATTATTGATCGTTACATATTTTTTATTATCTTCAAAATCAACAAGTTCTATTAAGGGCATATAATTTGGATATTTATGATATTCGAGTTCCCATTGTTTGTGTGCTTTATTCCACGTTGGACTCTGTCCATATTTTTCTTTTAATGCCATCGAGCAGTTATTTAATGATGTCTCATCCAAATAGTATCCGTTAATACATTGAGTGTATGCATCGGGCGTGCTCTTCCCAATAATAATCTTCGCGTCCGGGAATTTGAAGTCACTTGCACCCCAATATCCTGTCAAATACATATTTATGGAACCCTCAGCCTCGCGCCGTATATATATTTTAATTGGAAATTTTCTAGCAATTTTTGATCTACAATATTCTCGTGTTTGTCTCGTCTTCCCGTCGCCCTCGTACTTCCACCCCTTCGTTGCAGCGGTCACTGTATCTTGTGAAAAATTTATGTTTTCAATATCAACATAAGAAACTTCTTGTGTCGGTAATGTTGGCTCCTCCTGTCGGAGGCTGTAGGCGTAGTCGATCGCATTTTTAAAGCCCATGAGTGCGCCGTCCTCCCCCTCCCCCTCCTCGCCGCCGCCGCCGCCCTGTATCCTATCCCATCCAGTAGCCGTGTTTGTCTCGGGGAATTGTATAGCATGGGCGTCCTCATAACATTCGGCGCGCGCTGCTTCCGCTTCCTGCTTTTCCTTCTTCTCCTTCTCGAGCCCTTCCAGCAGCACCCGCAGCTGCTGAGCGCGTCGCAGTAGTCCTTGTCGCCGCTTGAGCCGGTTCGCGATGGCCTTTGCCCTTTTCTTGGCGGCCGCTTTTGCCTTTTTACCGCTCGGGAGAGGCGCCTGCGCAGCGCGCACCGCCTCCGCCCACGCCGCCGTAGCCGCCGAGATCGCCTTCGTCACCTTGGCGAGGTCCTCGTGTATTTTTGCGATTTTCTGGTCAATTTTCCTTGACATTATATATATATATATATTTTAACTTATCCTGCACCCTAAATATTTTTTAAATATTTTTTTTTTAATATAATAGTAATATATAATGCCCAGAAGAATAAGGAGAACGCGTAAAAAACGCAGTGGGATGAAAGGTGGAAAGTGCGTGTACGGCGTCAATGCCCCCAACAACCTGCGGAATGAAAATCTGCACGAGCTCACCAACCTAAGTTGCCCCCGCAACGATCCGGGCGTGGCCCCTTGCTGTGACGGCAGGGAACTAAATGAAAATACCCGCACTGAAGGACTCGAAAATTGGAGGGCCAATCGAGGCAGGTTTTGTCATTTTAACAAAAAGATCGTTCAGAGTCATTGGAACGATCAATGTGCTCAGTGGCGGGCGAATAGGAACAACACAAACCGCGCCCGCTTCGAGAACAAGCACAACGCGTGTGGGACGTGGCGGGAAGGTGGTAAGTTTATAAAAAAAATGAGGAGTGAAAATAAGGCTTACCACGATAAGGAAAAGGAAGCGAAGGCTTTTTGCAGACAGGGGGGGTTCCAGGCCGCCGCCGACGCCTACGCAGCTGCAGAAACAATGCGCAATGAGTGGGTGGATGAGTACTTCCGCGAATCGCTTCTGGCTGCCTGCAAAACCTGCGATTCGGATTGCAATAATCATGAATACGCAGCTAAGACATGCGCGTCGCTCAGCGGCGACAACAGGGCGGTGGCGGTGCGCGCGAATAACCCCGGGCTCGGGGCGTTCGGGGTCAAGACCGCGCGTCGATCCCAGGGCGCGGAGGCCGAGGAGGACGCGCAGAAGCGCCAGCGCCGCCGCGAGCTGAAGCAGGTCAAGGAGGCGGAGGAGAAGAAGGCGGCGGAAAAAGCGGCGGCGAAGGCGCACGAGCGCGTCGCCGAGGAATCGGCAAGAAGAAAGGCGGAACAGGGCGCTGCCGCTGCTGCTGCTGCTGCAGAAATCACGAAAGCCGCGCAACAAGAATACAAGAAACAGGCGCGTGAGTACCTGCGTCCAATCAAGCTAAAGGCAAGAAAGAAGAAGAGGACCGCGGAGCGGACCGCGGCGGCGGGCGCCGCCACCGAAGCCGCGAAAAGAGACGTGATCTTGCTCGACGAGGCCTGGAAGCTCGCGGCAGAAAAAGGCGAAGAAGGCGTCAATCCGCAGAATATCCAGCTCCTGGTTGAGGCGTATCCCCTCATGCCGCGCGGCGCGGCCGTCGCGATGCTCCGGGCGACCAACGGGGACCTCATCAGCGCGATGCAGGTCCTGGGCGACGGCGGCGGCGATCAGGGAGGGGGGGCTGGAGGATACAAAAAACGTCGGCGAACGCGAAAAAAACGCAGAAGAAGAAGAAAAACCCGCAGAAGGCGGCAGAGAAAGAGCCGGAGAAGAACTCGTAGGCGCTAATTACATATATTTGATTTAATATACGTAATTCAAAAAATTGATTGATTTTTTTTCCCTTAAATATGTATTAAAAACCATGTCTAAAACCAAAAAATCCGCATCGTCGAGCAATGACACTTGTTGTATTTGCTGTGATACTTTCACAAAAGAGCGCCGGGCGCCCGTTGGTTGTCCCAAATGTTCTACTCAGTTTTGTCGGTCGTGTGTCCAGCGATATGTTCTGAGTCAAGAGACTCTCACTGGGATTTCTTGCATGCAACCCGAATGCGATTGCACGTGGACACGCGCTTTCCTAGTACAGCATACTACTTCGAAATTCATAAATCAGGATTTTCGCACCCATAAGAAAGAATTGCTATTCCAGCATGAACTGAGTCGCATGCAGGAGACAATGGGATACGCAGAGAATATGAAGCAGCTTGATGATGAGATAGTTATTGCAAGGGAGCTGCGCGGATTGAGGGCAGAAATGCGCGATAAGATGCGCGTTGTTCAAAATAAAATTTATCGCGCAGAAGCTCGCATGTGGCAACTTCGAAATGGCGAGACTCCTGGCAAGAAGTCTTCTGAACCAGCCCGCCAATTTATCAAGCCGTGCCCTGCTGCCGACTGCAATGGTTTCTTGAGCACTCAGTGGCGGTGCAAGGTGTGCGATATTCAGGTTTGCTCCACGTGTCATGAAATCAAGGGCATGATCCCAAAGGGCATCAAACCCACCCATGCCTTTCCTGATCACGTTTGCGATCCCGGCAATGTTGCCACCGCACAAATGCTGAAGAAAGACTCCAAGGGGTGTCCATCATGTGGCGTCACTATCCATAAGACCGAAGGGTGCAACCAGATGTGGTGTACAAACTGCAATACGGCTTTCAGTTGGCGCACTGGCAAGCGTATCAATGGTGTGATTCATAATCCTCACTTCTTCGAATGGCAGCGCCAAAACAATGGCGCTGTGGCGCGCACACCCGGAGATATTCCATGTGGCGGATTTCCCCGGTGGAGGGATTTCTCCGTAACTATGGGAGGTGTACTTATTAAAGATCGCAAAGACGGCTTCGTTGGTGATGCCGAATCGCAGGCTTGGGTTCCCTATGCAATGGCAGGAAAATATAGGAAGATCAGCATTCTTTGCAACACATGTGAGGCGGATCGTAATTACGGGTCGTGCGTCTATGAGCGAGGCTGTGGTCGACCCTCCGCGTTTAGCTGGTATGATATTGTGCGAGGCCTTTTTCGAAATGTGGCTCATTTTCATCGAATGGAGATGCCTGAATATGAACAGGTGCGTGACCAGATGAATGAAGGGCATGGAAATCGCGATCTTCGAGCGAAATATATTCTTGGGAAGATTAGCGGCGAGACATTGAAGGATGGAGTTACGCGGCGCGATCTTAAAAACTCAAAGGCAATCGATATCTTCAATGTCTTCGAGCTGATGAATACGACTGGGAGAGAAGGACTGATTTCTATGATGCGAGATCCCACACTCGCAAATATTGAGCGGCAGTTTGTTAATATATATAAGGTTATGGAATACTGCAACGCGGAACTGAAAAAAATTAGTGCTGTATACAATCAATCTGTGCCCATCATTCGCCCTGATTTCTACACCCGAACCGCAAAATTCTCTAAGAGGTCGGTGTTTGGGAAGTAAACAATTGCTTTATATATGTCTTTACTGCCTCTTCATCCTCTTCTAGCCTCTCCGTTTTAAGCCGCGTTACACCTTGACCTCGACACATATGTCCTTTCCCCTTGAATAAAACCTTTTCTAATGCTGCCACGATCCCTTGGTCCAATTGAGCCCGTGCAATCCAATGCTTTCCCTTGTATACACAGCGATTGTAACCCACATTACTATGAATACGATAGTATTGGTCACGATGCCGATAGTTCATTACATATCCGATTCCCATGATTTGCTTGTATCCTTTCGATATATTCATTTCGATAATATATACAGGTTCTCCAAAACGTACCGCCTTGGGCATCTCAGCAGGCAACCCATAGATGCAAGCATTTTCGGGGTTTTCTTTGCGATATTGTACATTCTCTGCATATGTTTCATTTGTAAAACGTGTGGTCCCTAGATGGAATCTGAGCATTTTTGCATATTATTTTAATCATGACTTAAAATCAATTTTTAGTTATGTTTAGTTATCTTTTTTTAGTGCGCTTTTTAAAGCACGATTTTTCCCGACGGAGACAATCCCAGAATACACTTTCTCTCCCGTTCCGATAATTGAAAGTAGTCTGCAATCGTCTCATCTGTTATTATTTCAGGAAAATCATCCAGTTTCGTAATATCAGGTATCAACTCAAAAACATACTTTTCTAGATATTTCATACGATATCGGGTACCTTCAAAGAGATAGAGAGCAAACTTTGTGGAGAGAAATGCCTTCCATTGTTCATTTTCCTCATTAGATAGCTTCAGCATCACATAGTTATCTCTCCGCGATATCCCATACTCACCCGTTTTGTCATAATAAGGGAACCCATACATTTTATGCGCTAGTACCAATTTGGGTTCACCATAGTAGGCAAGTGGCATATTACTATATTCAAAAACGAGAGAAGGTGACTTGTTCTGTATGATACATGTTCGTATATTACAATATGAGCAGTCTGCAGTCTGTGTTTTGGAGAGAAGAGCCCGTTTGGACGGCATCGATGTTTTAATAACATGTGGATGACCTACCTTCCTTAGATAAGGCTGGAGCTTAGCAAAGATAGAAGCACCAAAGACAGGAATCGGAGCGCTTTCTCTCAAACAATATGGCAAATATCTCTCCACACTACGATCGTAGAGAGAAAGAACGCCCGTCTGCGGTTCTTTTGTCAATAAGAAAAAACAGGTTGGCGTTTGCGCCGCACCATGAAAGATTTTATTGCTTTCAGTATTTGAAAAACAATGGATTCTATCTATGTGCAAGGAAGTTAATAGGGGATATATATTTGCTTTATCCGGTTTCATCCAAATGCAAGGAGTTATCATTAATAAACATCCTTTGTCTTGCAATAAATGTAAGGAATGGCGTACAAAAGCTGGCCATATTGTTTTCCCATCGTTCTTCTTTTTTAATATAGAATTGGTAGGTACTTTGATAGTGCCATTAATATTGAAGGGTGGGTTTCCGACAATAATATCGAAGGTAGTATTTGGTGTCCACGAGAGAAAGTCAGCGTGGGCAATATTCGCTTTCTCTCCAAATATACTTTTCAGATAGGCAATATGATCTTCATTTATCTCTACCATATACAGCATCTTCTCAATTATATGCCGCTTTCTTATAAGATCATCGGGGATGATCGCTTGAAGAGAGAAAAAAAGCCGGTTATAAATACTTATCATGAAATTACCTCGTCCACAGGCAGGGTCTAACCATACGAGTGAAGGATCTGACCATTTCTCTCCGGGTATTAAATCCAACATCATCCTAATGAGAGAGAAATCGGTTTGTACTTCACCTAACTCTTCCTTATTTTGATTACTAGGTTTATACTTTACTGCAGGGATATCAAGCAACATATATCTTCATAATGTTATAATAACTAAAATTGAACGTAATTTATTCATGATTAATATTAATAAAAAACATGGCTCTTCTTACATGCTTAGATGCCTGGGGTAATACACTTGGACCCATTTCTGGTTATTGCAATGCGCCTATGTTGATAGCAATTGCTGGCGTGAATAAAAGGTGCTTGGGAATAATCCAAGCACATTTTGTTAAAATACGAGAGAAATATGCTGCAGATTCTCTCAAAATTAAGAAAGTATATAGTGATCAGCATTGGCGTTATGATCTATCGTCCTTGGATCTCTCCACTTGCTTGATTAGAGTATCCTGTTATAAGCGATATGGGATGGGCACTGACTATCCTGAGCCTAAAATCATTGTTATTCGTCCTGTAAGTATTCGAAATAATGGTTTGGGTACACGTTTATATGCGTGGGTGCTGACTCATCGGACATTTGGGTCATCGGGTGCGTATCCTGATTGGTTTTCATTGAATAATGCATCGATGTTGCCTACGGGTACTTTGCTGGACATTATTCCTTGGTGTTAGACATTGGCTATTTTTTAATAGAAGCGTAGGCGTCCCATTCCAAAATTAAAGCCGCTGATGTTGCTTAGATAATTTTGTATGGTGGTGGGTGGTCTCTTGGGTCCATATTTTGCTTGGAATGCAGCAGCCGCGGCAGGTCCAATTGCTATTATAATATCAGTTACTAGAGCTTGATAAAGTACGGGGTTAGCCAATGCCCATGATGACATGAGATCGATACCGCGGAAGGCAAAGGTGCCTGCAGGCATTGGAACGATATCGCAAGGACTACCAAAGAGGTTTTCTGTCGGGGTCATGCAAACATTATCACCGCCGAGCGTGCTAATTGCTGCTGTTGCCTTGGAAACGCGTGCAATAGCTACACTATCACAACTCGTTGCTACGCAACCTATCACAAATACACCATTGCCACCCTTACATGGGTCAGGCCACGCCTGTCCAAGAGGCGGCGTTCCACAATTTATCCGTAAACAACCAACAATAATAACACCCGAACCACCATGACAACCTTCACATGTTCCACATCCAGCACAATCTGAACAACAATCCACAGCAGCACCTGTATTGCAACCTACTGTCACACAAGCCACAATTGCTGTACCTGCTCCGTCAAGGCAAGGTGCATCCATATCACAGCAACAATCAAGTGTATTGTTATCAAGCATATTCGTTTTCCCGTCATAAGCCCAACAACAACCACTCGCACAACACAACGTTGTGTATATAACTCCTGAAGCATCAATAGAAGTATACGTGGCATTCCACCCATCCGGCTTTTGAAATACATTCCATGCCAATCGTATTGTTGTCGGACCAACGCCAAAAGCGTAAAGTTCTGGACGGGTAAGCCCCGTCTCCTCAGAAATAGCATCCAAAAATGCATTCGATACCGGCACGAGGCAGGCACATTTGGAGAGATCACAGGGCGCGCATAACGCATGCCCGTATTGCACTCTTCTAAGAGCAGCAAAGCTGCTTGCTTTGCGCAGATATCCGGAAACATCCAGAATCAAGGAGGCATTGTAATTCTGACATTCCTTTTTCTTATATAAATCTCTCATATGCGCATAAATTACACTATCTCCTTTGTTGCGTGTACTCTGACTGGCAGATAGATTAGGTTTTCCATTTCCAAAACAATGCATCTATACATTTCCTAGATATTAAACTTTGTAAAGACATTTAAACTCTAATGCCATGGAGAAATCCATATTATTCAGAGAGACAACGCGTCCAAATAGATCTAATATGCGTATATGTAATTTTCTAATATCGACTGGACCAAAGTAAGATCTAGAATTATAGACATTATCAATAGGTTCATTAGTTGTAGAGAAGAAAGCATACTGCTTCCATGATAATCTTGCTAAAATATTTTCCGGCTGTGTGAGAGAAGAGTTAAAAATACCAACAATATTTTCACTATGATTCTTATTATAATCATCTACTACTAGATACAAGTAGCGAAGCCCTCGGAAATCATAGACACCCTCAGAAGTATATGCTGTATTGCCTTCATACTTACCAAAACGATAGCCAAGCATCCATCCAAGCTTCAATTGAATAGGCGTGGGAGAGAACTCTGCCGGATCAGTATTCCTCGTATTAAAGAGCAACGTCATCGCCGTTACTGGCATTCCGCCTACAACCTTGCCACTTGGATCCGGGCATGGATGTGCGCCATAGCATGGTGGATTGCCGCTGGGATCAACAACAATAAAGTTATCGTCTCCTGCACCTGCAATAATAACCTTTCCTGTCCGCCTATCAATGCTTGCTTGAATACGGCCTCCAGTGCCATGGGGCTCCGGGCGAGAAAATTGGAAGTTGAGTTCTGATTGCATATCCGCATTACACGAACCACAAGGAATTGGAAAATAGTTTCCATCGCGCAAGACAATATTCACCTCGTGGTGGGTTCCACCGCCAGCTATGCCGCCAGATAAATCATAAATAATCGTAAAAAAATTATTTCCTAAAGCGTTACTAACTGCATATATACTTTGCGGCAATTCACAAGCTACCAACTTCATTTCCACAACATTCTTAACTTCCGTAGGCAATGTTATCGTAAAATCCGAAGCCTTGGTAGTAAAATAGTTATTTCTAAATGTTGAATCCAGATTAATCGTCTTAACCATTATATTTTTGTCACCTTCATTGCTTATAGTGTAGGGATTTAAAGTTCCACGATCTGGTATCTTTGGTCTCTTAATGAGAGGATGACCAGAACTCATCACAATCTCACTTTTCTTCAACTTTGGCTCCAAAATAGGATCCGTTAAAGTCTGCGATAACTCAGCAATCGCCGAATTAATAAAAACATCCACCTTTTTTCGATCCTTGTCTTTTAAATTCTTATCTTTTGATACCTTTTTGCGAATCTGCTCACCACATACTAAAATTTGGCCCTTCGTATATGGATACTTCAAGGCAAAAAGTTCCTCGAGTTCCTCGCGTTTGTACTCGCCAATATTCAGATTAAACAAATTACTCATATATATATTCTAATGCTTATTTTTAAATAGATGATTACACTTTTCGATGACCCAGAATTGAATAGCTGTTGTAGGAAATAACTTAATATACGTAGCAAGCAAACCCCGATAAAGTCCTCTAAAGCCTTCGCGTTGCACTATTTTTTGCACACAATCTCGTATTCCATCATATTGCGGGACACTCTTATCAAATCCTTGCAATTGAAGTCGTCTTCTTACTAAATCTGTAGGATATGTTAGGCTCACAGCACCCACACCCGCTAACCCACCAGCCAATAACTTCCTATTTGTTTCGTTCAAATTAGTTCTCTCGAGAATAGGGGGCAATTGATGGTAGAACATAAAACTAAAAGCATTATACGGACCAAACCCAAGCATACTCATACCCAAACCACGATACATCTCTCGCATACGCATTTTCCTAAGCGCATCGCCAAGAGAAGTATAATGCGATTTTCGACTTTGTAAAGATAGACGGGACCGAGCCGTTTCTAGGGGATATATTGCTGCCATCGCAGTCATACCACCTGTAGCGCCGCAAAGAAAATTCTGCAATGATGTATTTTGAATATTCGCAAAGAGCCCCACCTTGTTTCTCTCATATACTGCATACGAAATCGCAAATTGCGGAAAGGCGCGCATACAATTTGTCGCATTTCCTTTCCATAAATAGCTTATACCCTCGCGTTGGAGTACAGCACGTAGCGTACTAAAAGGTATAAAACTATTTTGACGCTGAATTTTAAATAATTCCAAAGGAGCTGTGGCTGTTCGAGAGATTATGGCCGATAACCCTCCAGTTAGTAAGTCATTCATTCTTCAAATATACTTGATTATCTTTAGATTAAATTGAATTAAAAACAAAACAATTCTTTTAATTCAATGATGAGTTCACAAATACCCAGTTTTTTTACATCTAACAAGGATAACTCCACATTCGTCCCTGATATACATGTTTATACAGATGGCGCATGTAGTAATAATGGAAGACCAAATGCGGAAGCAGGTATGGGTGTTTTCTTTGGCGAAGGAGATCCCAGAAATCTTGCCAAGAGAGTCGAGGGGAAACAAACAAATAATGTTGCTGAATTATCGGCTATCATAGAGGCATACCGCATATTAGAAAATGACATTGCAGCTGGTAAGAACATTTTGATATGTTCAGATTCCAATATTGCTATTGGATGGTGCACAACAACAGGAAGAAAGTATGCAACTAAAAATTGGAAGAAGAAAAAGGGCGCAATACCAAATGTGGAACTAATAAAGGAAGCATATGAATTATTTAATAACAAATCTAATATTCAATTCTTAAAGGTGGCAGCACATACAGGCGGTCTAGACAAACATTCAGTCGGCAATGATGGTGCCGATAAATTAGCTAATCAAGCAATAGGATTGTTCGAATGTCCGTATCAAACGAAAAAGATATACCTTGACGTTCCGTATGAGAAAAAAGACCCGATTAAAAAACTGGGCGCACGATGGGATACGAGTAGAAAGAAATGGTACATCATGAGCAATCTATCAGAAGAAAAGAGAGCCGCAATTGAGAATATTCTAAAATCCCCGTCGGAATTTGAAAGAATATATCTTGACGTGCCATATGCAAAAAAAGATCCCGTTAAAAAACTGGGCGCACGATGGGATAAGAACAAAAAGAAATGGTATGTAATGAGCAATATATCCCAAGAAAAGAGGGAAGCAATTGATAATATTTTAAATTAAAGGGTTTCATATCAGCAATTAAAAAATGTACAAGAATTCCTTACTTCGATCTCTTTGGATTATGTATATTATTTCTTCTCATCCAACAAAAGGATAGCCATAGCTGCATAATTATGTAGATCCAGAAGTGTATCGCGTACACTCTCGTCTTCTACGAGCGTGACGCTATTTTTAGTGACAGAGGCAAGGCGTTGAATCTTATCTCCTAGACGCACAATGACTCCGACGGGTCCAAAGTTGGCAAAAGCATCTCCATAATCCTTATTTTTCTTTGCAAAAAGCTCACGAGCTTGGTCTTGAACACGTTTTAGTTGGGCTACTCGGTCCATTTATTGATATAAAAACGGATTTGTTTTATATCAATTTTTAATTTAGCATATTTCTATTTCAAGTGGAGATACGTTTGGAGCGACAACATTCTCATAAACAAATAGTGAGGTTTCCTTTGTACAATTGAGTGGGATAATAGCAGCCCAACCAGTAACGCCATCATTGATGATTTGAGTACCAGGGGGCCAGCCGGCGCCAACACTAAATCCTATTTCTGTTTCAGTCGGTTGAGCGTCAAGGTCGAATCTATATGTACCATTTTTACACAATTTGCCTACAGGACTCATGGTATAAATACTACCAGTGTTATTAATATCTAAGGTAGTGTCCGTTGGCAAACTATCCTCGCAGCAAGGCGGGCAGCAGCAATTCTGCCCGCATTCGATGGTACCACGGCTGTATTGGAGGTCACGACGAATGACAGGGCCGGTCTTGCGGGCTAAATAACGAGCAAATGAGTTATGTTTTTTGTCTACACCCACCTTACCAGTTAAGGTGTTGACAGAAGGGACCAAGCGATCGCTTGGACCTGAGAAGGTATCACCGACCTTACTTACAGCGAGGGATGCTTTTCTGGAACTGGAGAGAGTCATAGGCATTCGTACGCGGCGTTGAATGACACGAATCGTGGAGCAAGGTTTTTGACATACATTATTTTCACATGGACAGCTAAAATGCCAACAATCGAAACTAGCCATTTGAATATAGATGAGATTAAAATTGATTACTGGAAAATAATTGTTCTAATATTCAAACAAATGTCCAACACACTAGAGACACTGGTGTGTCAGCTTCAACGGAGTCTTTCGCAGCTTACTAAACGTGTTGAGAAGTTAGAAGATGAAAATACAAAGTTAAAAAAGTGGGTTTCTAGAGAGAAAAAGAAGGTAAGTGTGCAACAATGGTTGCTGGGTAACTGGAATCCTAGAACAGATTATATTACATGGCAGCAAAATATCAAATTTACACAACAAGATTTGCATAATGTGTTTAAGCATGGGTTTGCTGCAGGAGCTTTTTATGCTATTCAAAGACAATTACCCTTGGGACTACATAAGTCATTTCCGATTATTGGTTTTAAGCAGCGGGGAATGGTCTTTTATGTGTATATTGAGGGTAAGTGGCGCATCATGGAAAAACATGAGCTGGAAACCCTCGCGCAACATATTAATTCGCAGTTATTCGTTAGCTTTACTGCGTGGGAGAATGAGAACCCCGGGATTATGGATACGGAAGAGGGTAGAAAATTATGGAATAAGAATCTCAAGAAGATATTATTGCCACCAGAAAAACAGGACGGAATAATAAAAAAAATACGAAATCGTCTATTTCAATATCTACAAATGGATTTGAAGAATGTTACCGAGTACGAGTTCTCATTTTGATTACATAAACATATTTTCTAAATCAAAATACTTGACAAGTCCATAAAAAATACCGCTTGTAATAAGCCAAATCACAGCCATTTTCAAAATAGGCACCATCAGTTTTTCTTCTTGCTTTGAGTTTTTAATAAAATAACTCAGTAGAGCTGCTGCCGCAATGGTCAGAACAACCGCATAGCTAGAGCTGAGCGCGAAGCGAGATAAATAATCGTTTTCCTTACCATGTTCCCGCATATAGTAAAGAGCAGGGAGAAGTGTGCTGGGGAACGACCAAACAATTGCACCTATGAGAGGGCTGAAAAATGTTCCCGAATATGATATAATAGACATGATAACTCCGCCAAGCAAAAAATTTTTAATTATGCTTCCCAATGAATGCTGCATTATACTTACGTAAGATATTTTTTTCGGAAGCTCTCCGGAGTCATAAGAGGAATTCCAAGCTCTCGCGCCCGATCCGCCTTTCCAGAATCCTCATCCAAGTCCTTTACGAGCACCATAAACGTATTTTTGCTTACTGCCGAGCTTAGAGATTTACCGGTTGCTTTCTCAATCTCCTTCTGCAATTCAGCATCTCGAAACCCAGTCATCACGATTTTTTTCTCGTAAAGCGCATGACTAGTATCAGCTTCTTTCTTTTTAACAGCCTTCAGTTTGCTTTCAAGTCCAATATCCTTAAGGAATTTCTTAAATTTAGTCAGATGATCTACAAAGTCCTTCGACGTTTTTGCACCAAACCCTTTAATACCTGCAATTTTTCCCTCAATCTCAGCTTTGGATTCACTGCTAGTCAGAATTTTTGGATAAACATCCAATATCGCACGCAAGCGACGCTTCCCCATCCCACGCCCGAAGAAATTCGTCGCCGCCATCAGCCGCACAATATCCGCTTCCGCAAGCGCCTTATGAATGCTATTATACACCTTAGCCGCCATTCGCTTCTTGAATCCCTCGGCCTTCAAGAAGTCCTCCTCGCTCATTTTAACAATCTTCTCAGTTGTGTCGAAACCAGCGCGCATCAAGCGGCGCACGTTCCCGCGGCTCAAGCCTTCTACATCGAGCGCCGTGAAGAAGCGCGCGATCGTCTTTTCTTGGACGATGAGATCGTCCTCCGCGTTATCCAGCCTGATATCAACATGCGTGTCATTCCAATGATAAGGAACGGCTGGCATTTTGGCTTCCGGCGCCTGTTCAACAACCCCATGGATATGCGGGATTACATCGCCCGCACGCACCATGCGCACAATTGCGCCGATGCCAATCTTATTTTTCTGCACAAAATCAGCATTGAACGCCGTCGCGAATTCAATCCGAGTGCCACCCAAATGAATGGGCTCGATTTGAATCCTTGGCTTAAGCAACCCATCCTTGCTGGGTGTCCACAGCACATCCACAACCTTGGCTTCCGCCATCTGATCGGAGAGAACCATTTTAAACGCAAATGCATGCTTAGGATTCTTCTTCGTTCTCAGGTAGACCTTATCATCAGCCACGATAACGCCGTCAATCTGATAATCATAGTCTTTTCGCCACGCAATGAGAACTTCAGAGAGAAGCTCGTTCGAAAGCTGCTTCACCTCCTCATGTTTCACTGTGATGAAACCATGCTGTTCAAGAAACGACATCTGCTTAGATGGCTTCAGACGCGGCTTGATCACCTCATAAGCCACATAATCAAGATCACGATACTTCGCCGTATCTGGGCGGGTCGGAGGCAAAATGCCTACAACCGCGCTGCGAGGATTCGCATACTCCTTGCTGTATTTCTTATCAAATGTAGCCTTCGACATGATGATTTCGCCTCGAATCATGACATTTGGAATGCTAGGAAGGTTTAAATAAGGTACTAATTGGCTAATGTCTTGACCAACTTTACCATTGCCGCGCGTATACAAAGCCGCCGCTTTGCCTTCGGCTGTTACATAGAGTCCAGATGCTCCATCCAACTTTGCGGAGAGAACGTATGGTCCTGTGTATTTCTCAACCCATTTCCCCAATTTCTTGGTATCTGGCTTGATCTTATCCATAGATGGAAGATGAACAGGCAGCTTTACTTTCTTGCGCGTAGCCGCTACTGGTGCCCCTACTTCCTCCAATACCTTATTCTTGGGGTATTTGGCTTCGACAAATTCCTTCAGAATATCATATTGGGAGTCAGAGAGAAGCGCCTGTTTGTTGTAGTATTGCTTGTTGGCCGTCTGAATCATCTCAACAAGTTCAGCCTCACTAAGGAATTTAAGCAAGGTAATCCCCTGTTTTTTAAACTTCTTAAGTAGCCATACCGCCCCAGTCTTCTTTTTCTTCTTCTTCAAAGTCTTCGCTTTCTTGGGCGATTTAACTTTGATTTCCTCCACAGGCTTTATTGTAACCTGTTCGGGCTTGATGAACACCGCCCGCCCGTCCTTGCGTTCCTCAGGAGCCCTGTACTCAAGTTGGAGAAAGTCGAAGATGCTCTTCTCATCCGGAAAACTCAAGCTGAGCGGTTTCTTATCCTTGAGCGTTGTGAATTTATGCTCATTGAGAGAATACCCCTTCGT
>Ga0315316_10001611_pt1 | contig 16007 bp, 10 predicted proteins | sample M160m3416metaG_FD_203702 | JGI IMG/M metagenome (GOLD analysis project Ga0315316, IMG submission 203702) | Ammonia-oxidizing marine archaeal communities from Monterey Bay, California, United States - M1 60m 3416 | ecosystem: Environmental > Aquatic > Marine > Intertidal zone | place: USA...
CGTCATCCGGTCCGTTGCCGGTTCTCTTGCTCTGCCGGGTTTGCCGTCACTGATGCCCCATGTCGTTGGCAGAAACTCGGTGGTTGCAGAGTTGGATGGTGCCGGGACGGGCGCCCGCCGATTCGTCGCAATCGGTAACCTGCTCGGTTTTCAGCAGAAGCATTTCTTCCCGGACACAACGGGCAAAGCGTTCGAGGAAACGCCGCTGCTCAAACCCCTTGCCGCAAACCGTGACCAAATCACAATCTATCGTGGACTTGATCATGGACTCCGTGGCGGACACTTCGCCGTTCATACATTTCTGTCGGGCTTGCTGCATCACGAATCGAAAAACCGAGCCGATGGCAATGTCACCATCGACCAGTTCATCGCTGATGAAATTGGCAGCCAGACACGATTTCCATCGCTGACGGTCGGATCAGAAGGTGGTATCCATGGAGGGTGCCAACTCTCCTGGACCAAGTCGGGCGTTCGCGTCCCTCCGATTACGGGGCCGGCGGAATTGTTTGACAGACTGTTCACAACGGATTCCCGGAAACACCAGGTTCAGAAGGTCAAAGCGAACTCACTGCAGGCCTCCGTTCTCGATTCCATACGCGAGGAAGCAGGCTTACTCTCGAAGCGAGTGAACAGCGAGGACAAGGCGAAACTTGACGAGTATTTCAGCTCGATTCGCGATGTTGAACGACGGCTGGAATTCCGCAGACGCTGGGCCGATCAGCCCAAGCCGAAGCAGCCTTTCGACAGGCCTGCCGATCAGAACACCGTCGACGACCTTCCCATGCTCTACCAGCTGATTGCCCTCGCGCTTCAAACCGACTCCACGCGAATCGCCACGCTGGAAATCGGCGGCAGCTTTCTGCCCCAGCACCTTGGGATCAAGAAAGCCTATCACGGACTGTCGCATCACGGCAATGATGAAGAGGTTATTACCCATCTGATCACTCTGGAGAAGTATCAGCTGGAACATTTCGGAAAATTCCTGACTCGCCTGGCCAGTATGCAGGACGGAGAGCAAACCCTGCTTGATTCGACGTCTGTGCTTTTCGGCAGTGGCATGGGTAGCGCCAACTCCCATACAAATACGGACCTGCCTATCATTCTGGCGGGCGGTGGGTACGGCGGTGGCGAATTCAGGAAGGCTGCGTCCAGCGGTCCGGGCAAGGTACCATTGTGCAATCTGTTTCTCGATATCGCTCACCGAATGGGGGTTAGAAAAGACTCATTCGGGACCAGTACCGGTACGTTTTCCTGAACATGAACATTCATTTCTTCAGTTCCGTTCGTCCGGTTTCTTTTCGCGCCGTCGGATTCATCGTCCTCTACGCTGCAGTGCAGCCCTATGGACTCGCGTCTCAGACGGACTCCCGACACGGCCACGTAATTTCCAGCTTCCTGGACAAATACTGCCTGCAGTGCCATGACGCCAACGAGGCTGATGGCAAGCATGAGTTCGAATCGTTCGCACTGCCCATCACATCCAAACAGCAGCTGACCATCGCCGACGGCATTATCGATCAGGTCACACTGAAGCAAATGCCGCCCGAAGATTCAGACCAGCCGACCGACCAACAACGGTTAGAATTGGTCGACGTTCTGCGAGCCAGTACCCGAGGAGCCCGCAAAAGACACGACCGCTCCCCAGCACGCACAGTCATGCGTCGACTCTCCAGTCGCGAATATGAAAATACGCTGGCCACTCTTTTCAACCGCCGTATCGACACGCTGGGACTGGTGGCAGGTTTCCCGAAGGAGGAGACCAGCCGTCATATGGACAATATCGGCGAATCCCTTGTGACGTCGGGATTCCTGCTGGATCAATACTTTCAGGCCGCCACGCGACTGGTAAACGCACGTCTTGGTAAACCAGTGATGGAACCGGCGTCGTGGCACTTCACCAATAATTTTCAGCAGTTCGAGGAACTGACTGGCGCTCACCGAAGCGTTTTTAATTTTGAATATCTCTGTCTCTACGAACAGCCCAACACAGATACACGGCAAGGCGGCTATGGGCATATCGAAGATTTCCTGCAGGGCGTTCCAGTGTCAGGGCTTTACGACATTGAAGTCCACGCCCAGGCCATGCATCGTGACACCCACTACGATCCGAAAATATTTCGGATCGACTTTTCAGAACCCTTTCAACTGGCCATCGTTCCCGGCGACGCGACCAAAGGACATATCCACTATCCACAGGCGATCGAACCGATTCTGGGCAGGTCCATTGTGCCCGATGAGCATCCTGAGTGGCTGAGTTTTCGTGTCTGGCTCGATGTCGGGCAAACCCCGCGATTCATCTTTCCCAACGGCCCGTACGAATCACGGGCATCGGTCATCCAGGTCAACAAACGCTACAATGAAGAGTTCAAAGACAAGAAGGCAGCAAGCGGTGTCCGCCGTACGCACATCCTTCTGGAAGGCGCTTTGCCTCATATCAAGATTGGCGAAATCAAGATCCATGGCCCGATCCCGGAAGCTGGCGGCGCAAAGGAAGAGCTTGCCGTTTTCGGGAGCAGTGGTTTTCAGGAGGATCACGCACTCACGCAACTGTACGCATTCGCGCGGAGAGCCTACCGTCGGCCGCTGGTGGAATCCGACAATAAGCGAATCGAGGCGCTGTATCAGAAGCGACTTTCCGAGCAAGCCACACCGCGTCAGGCGGCGATCGATACGGTGAAGATGATGCTGTGCTCACCGTCTTTTCTTTACCTCAGTGAGATCACTGCGGAGGACGAAGATACACTGCATCCGTATGATCTTGCCTCACGTCTGTCATATGCTCTTTGGACCGCGCCTCCCGACGACAAGCTGTTTTCCGCTGCCGCCTCTGGCCGCCTGTCCGATTCTGACGAATTGAACACGCAGGTTCAACGTCTGCTCAGCGATGAACGGTCCGTCGAATTCGTCAACGGATTTGTCGACAGTTGGCTGAATCTGCGTAGTCTTGGGAACCTTCCTCCCCCCCGACAAGCGGCGTGGGAGTACTATGCGCAAAATCTACCCGAGTCGATGAAGCAGGAGGCCCGCCTGTTTTTCCGCCACCTGCTGGAAAGTAACGGCCCGGTGACCGAATTTCTGGACGCTGATTACACGTTTGTCGACAAGAAACTGGCCGGCCTGTATCAACTGCCGGCCCAGAATACCCTTCGCCTGGCAGATGGTTTTCAGCGTGTCAGCCTGGCGGAAAATCATCAACGCGGAGGGCTGTTGGGAATGGCCGGAGTATTGACCGTCAGCGCAAACGGCGTTGAAACCTCGCCGGTGACACGCGGAGTGTGGGTTCTGGAAAATATCCTGGGCGCAACACCTCCGCCACCGCCCGACGAAGTTCCGGCCATCGACGCCGACGTCAGCGGAGCAGTCACGATCCGCGAGAAGCTGGCAAGACACAGCGTTGATAAGACATGTCACTTGTGCCATCGAAACATGGATCCACTCGGCCACGCACTTGAATCGTTTGATCCGATCGGTCGCTGGCGAATCCACTACGCGAAGCCCAGCGGAAAAGGGGCCGGACCAAAGGTCGACCCCACAGGAAGACTGCCTTCCGGAGAAACATTCACAGACTTTGCAAGCTTCAGGAAGGTGATCCTGGACAGCCGACTCGACCTGTTCACACGCAGCCTGATTACGAAGCTCCTCACCTACACGACCGGCCGACACATGGAGTGGAGCGATCAGTATGAGATCGATGATATCCTGGCCCGTATAAGAACTGACAATTACAGACTGCGAACGATCGTGACCGAAGTCATGACCAGCGAAGTTTTTCGATCGCGGTGAACCAACGGCTTCTAAAACATACGGTGTTGCAGACACAGATCACACTGTTGTGCTCGCTGGTACAGCACGATTCCAGGATCGCCATCGCCGTCAATATTCGCGTACCGCAGCAGACGGTCTCACTGAATAGAGTCCTCGTCCGCTCACGTGTCAGCAACCAGGTAACATCGCCCGAGCAAACAGCCGCATAGAAATTCCTGGCAACTCAGTCTATTCTGTAAGAGCGAATCCGGTCGTTCTTTGATGCTGCCGGCTCGTACGGATCACACGCGCGGCTTTTCGAGTGATGACGATCTCTGTGAAACAGGTGAAGACTATGCAAATTCCTTCGTTTTCCGCTTTCCGGCTGCCCCTGAATCTCGGCATACTTTTCCTGCTCATGGGCCACGGCGCTGCAGAGCTCGGAGCGCAGGACCGTCCCAATATCGTCTTCTTTTTCAGTGACGATCTGACAACTCAGGCGATCTCGGCGTATCGCTACGGACTTGACTTGCCTCCGACGCCGAATATTGATCGTCTGGCGAATGAGGGCATGCTGTTTGAGAACAGTTTCTGCGGCAACAGCATCTGCACGCCATCGCGGTGCACGGTGATGACGGGACTTCACAGTCACAAGAACGGCATTGTGAATCTTTCCGGAGCTCTTGACCCCGAACGCCCGACATGGCCCAAGGCCCTGCAGCAGGGCGGTTACTCAACAGCGATTTTTGGTAAGTGGCACATGAAGACCAAACCAACAGGTTTCGACGAATGGGCCGTCCTCAGTGGGCAGGGGAGCTATTACAACCCGGACTTCTTTTTCTCGAACGGCGAAGGCCGACGTATCGAGGGCCACTCGACCGATGTTGTGACGGACCTGGCACTCGATTGGCTGAGGCGCCGAGATAAATCGATGCCTTTTGCATTGATGGTACAGCACAAAGCACCACACAGAAACTGGAAACCAAGTCTCCGTGAGCTTGCCCTCTACAGCGACATCGAATTCCCCGAACCTCCCTCGCTGTTTGATGATTACGAAAGCCGAATCGCCGCGGCGTCGCACAAAATGGGCATCGACGGTCACATGCGAATGGCGTCAGACCTGATGATGTTCAGCACCGAGAAAGACATGGGGGTCATCAACCGATTTACGCCGGAACAGCGGAAGGCCTATGTGGCGGCATTCGATACGGAAAACGCTGCCTTTCTGAAAAACCCACCGACCGGGAAGGAACTTGTGCGATGGAAATACCAGCGTTACATGAAGAACTATCTCCGGTGTGTTGCCGGCGTGGACCGCAATGTCGGCCGCGTCCTGGCGGAACTCGACAAGGCGGGGCTAAGCAGGAACACGATTGTCGTCTATAGCGCCGACCAGGGATTCTATCTCGGCGAGCACGGCTGGTTCGATAAGCGCTGGGCGTACGAAGAGTCGTTAAAAATGCCTCTGATCATTCGGTGGCCAGGCAAGGTGAAACCTGGCACACGTTGCGCCGCAATGGTACAGAATATTGACTACGCGCCGACGTTACTTGAAGCCGCCGGGTTGTCCACGAACTGGGACGTGCATGGGATCAGCCTGTTGCCACTTCTTACGCAGGGCGGAGCAACGCCGAAGGGATGGCGGGACACGATTTACTATCGCTACATGGATGGCGGGCACGGAGTTGCACAACACAGCGCGATACGGACTAACGACTTCAAGTTGCTCTATTTTGACCGTCCGCGGAACGAAGCGGAACAGAACAGCCGCTGGGAGCTGTTCGATCTCAGGAACGATCCTCAGGAATTAAGCAATCTCGCCGCCGACCGTGTTCACGCACAGAAACTCAAGTCATTGAAGGATCGCTTCGCTTCAACGCGCAAGTTTTACGACGACACTAATGAAAACGTTTGGCAGCGAGGGCCCGGGAAACGGTACGCGTCTGAGACTTACATACGGCCGCCTCGAAAACGGTGATCGATGCGTCTGCCATTGCGGCGTTGGTTCCTTGCTTTGACCGTCTGCCGAGCACACCGTGTAATGGAACGTCTGCCATCTGTTCGCTACGTGCGGACAAAATTGAGACCGGCTAACTTCGAAGATGAGATCATAACGTTGCATGTCGGTGGAGTGGTGAAACCGTTCGAGTCAAGAGCAGCGTAGAAGCCACAGGTACTTCAGTCTATGCTGTCGTGTCTAAACCTGTGTACGCCGATTCTTGCGGCGTACACACACATTAATTCTTCGGCGCGGGAAGGTCTGACGGACAAGCTGCGAGTCGGTGGCTGCAGAAGGCGCCCGATCAGCACGACCTAAGATGTTGATTTCGGAAAACCTGCCACATGGCGGCCCGGCCGTATTACCCTTACATGACGCCATTTGCGGGAATCTCCAGGGCAACTAAACTAATGTTCCCTATCGATCACCGCCTGTTAATCCTGCCTGCGTCTTTATTCACTCCTGCTGTGCATCTGGTGTGGAAGGGAGTGCGTGTCAGCATCGACCTCAATTGGTGCGGCTCCACGAAGTACAACACGAGTGACCGTCAGGTTGCTTTAACAGATTGATCACGCTCGACCGTAGAAACCTGCCGTAAGCAGCATCAGCCACCGCTGGTGCCACACTTGCCACGTCGATTGCCAAAGTTGGATTGCCGCATGACTCATACAAGACCACTCATCTCGCAGGGCACCTTGAATTTGTTTTTCTGCGTGGTCCTGCTGGTATGTACTTCGGAGTGCGCACATGGCGATCTTCAGGCTGATCTTAGCACATTTACTCAGGATATCAGGCCTCTACTGCGAACATACTGCGTGCAGTGCCATGGCAGCAACAAACAGGAAGCAAAACTTCGCTTCGACCAAATCGACCCGGATATCGTCACCGGCGAACATTTCGGGAAATGGGAAGACGTTCGCGAAGCATTCAACTCCGGTGAAATGCCACCGCAGGATCAACGGCAACCGACGGCTGCCGAACGAAATATGATCACCCGCTGGCTGGATGCGGAATTCAAAAAGGCGAAACAATATGAAAAGCCGAACAGGAGAGGCAACGTACGTCGACTGACTCGATATGAGCTGCAGTACGCGCTTGAAGACCTTTTGAAGATTTCGGTAAAGCAGGAAGTCAGCGCGCTTCCCGAAGAAGGAACGAGCGATGAAACCGGACTAAAAAACAGCTCTCGACTGCTCATGATCAGTGGTCCTCATCTCGAATCGTATTTGAACGTAGTACTATCCATCATTAACAGGATGAAGAAAATTGCAGCGTTCGAGCCACACAGTGAGAGTGTCGATATCGAGAATCTGGACACCGATCCGCTGCCGACCGCCACGCCCGACGGAAGAAAGATCAAGCCGCTGGTTGACAAAGTCAAACGTGCCGGAAAAGGTGTTTTCGTAAATCCGAAGGGATATATCGATCTGCGAATTCGGTCAATTTCCAAATACATGTTCCAAACGATTCTCCGCGCGAAGGCGGATGGCCCCCGGCAGGTCCGGGTTGCCATTGGGTTCACACATTCCGAAGTGGACCCACGTCAGAAGCTCGCGGATCTGGGAATCCTTCCAATTGAACAGAGCGAAGAGTTGCAGACGTACTCGCTGAATTCCTTTCCGGACACGCTCCCTGTCGAAATGACGCGTGCGTTGGATCGTCCTTTTTTTATCCGGATCACCAATCAAAGCAGGGAAAAACTGTATCTGGAAGCGTTTGACTACCGCGGGAACGTCAACACTGCGTTGACTTCGACGCTTATCCCCGCGGACATCTCAGAGTCGGACGTCGAAAATCATATACGCCAAAGCATCCTGGCGTTCATTGAAAAGGCGTTTCGCAGACCGCCAACCGACGCAGAGTTTGACAGGTATTATCTAATCTATCAGGGGCACGTCAGGAAAGAAGATGCGTTCGCAGCGTTGTTGAGTACGTATAGGGAAATCCTGTGCTCGCCGAGTTTTTTCTATATGGGCATTCCAGGTAATCTCACCGACGAAGAGAAACAGAATTACAAACTGGCGGAAAGGCTGGCGTTCTTTCTGTGGTGTTCGGTACCCGACGATCTTCTGTTGCAGGCAGCATCGGCCGGAGAATTGTGGACATCATCCGTGCTCGCGTCACACGTTGAACGTATGCTCAGCGATGAGAGATCGAGAAGGTGGGTCGAGAACTTCGCCGATCAATGGCTTCAGACCTCGAAGCTGTTCAATGTCGCGGTGGATAAGAACTACTACCCTGAATTTAAAGACGCCCTGAAGAAGTTGATGCATCAGGAAACAATGGAGGCGGTCAATGACGTTTTCAGAAACGATGCATCGGCACTCAACCTTTTGGATGCTGACCATGTATTTGTAAATCAGACGTTGGCGACGTTCTATAAAATCAAGGGCGTCCGAGGCCAGGACTTCAGGAAGGTTGCCATCGATCAAGACGACAATCGCGGCGGGTTACTGACACAGGGGACCTTCCTTATCGGCAACTCGGATGGCATGAATTCTCACGCTATCCTTCGCGGTGTCTGGTTGGCGGAAGTACTGCTTAACGATCCACCTCCGGCACCACCGAAAAACGTGCCCCCTCTGGATGAGAACATTTCCGGTTTCGACAGAATGCCGCTTAATGAAAAATTGTTTGCGCACCGTAACAACGACGCCTGCAGGAACTGCCATCAGAAAATTGATCCCTGGGGCATCCCGCTGGAAAACTACGACGCCAGTGGCGCCTGGCGTGAACAGGTCCTGGTCATTTCCAAAGCATCTGGCCAGCCAAAGAAGCGCAAGAAGCCTGTTTTTGAGAAGAATTATGTAGCGATTGAACGACAAGCGACCTTGCCAGACAAAGTGACAATCGACGGCATCGGTGAACTCAAAGAACATCTGGTCAGGCATCGCAGACAGCATTTTGCCAAAGGTCTTGCACAAAGGATACTGGCTTATGCGCTGTCACGCGACATCGACTACCATGACGATGACCTGGTGAATCACTTAGTCGACGGTTTTGAAAAGAACAACTATTCGGTACCGCGACTCATTCGCGAAATTGTTCAGAGCGAGCAATTCCGCATAGGATACTAAGACGATGGCAGACAAATCCTGGCAATTACAGCGAAGAACACTTCTCAGGGGCGCAGGCGTCTCTCTGGCTCTGCCGTTCATGAACGCAATGGCCGTCGGCAGCGAACAACGGGCAATCAATGCCCTGCCGAAACGAGCGGCGTTTATCTTTTTCCCCAATGGGGTGAGTCTGCCAAAACAGAACGACCCGCAGCATGAAGACTGGTTCTGGTTTCCCAAAGGAGAAGGAAAAGACTATGAGTTCAGAACCAGCCAGGCGTCGTTAAATCCATATCGTGATAACATCTCAGTTATCTCCGGCCTTTCACACCCGGCGAATCGAAACAGCGGAGATGCGCATGTGAATCCCACCGGATTCCTGACGTCGAAAGATATCGTGAAAGGAAAAACGACATTCAATTCGATTTCCATTGATCAGGTCATCAGCGATTATCACATAGCTCAGACGCAGTTGGCGTCCATGCCGCTCTCGACAATTGGCGGAGTCGGCAACTTAAGTCGCACCTATACGTTGTCTTTCGACAAGAACGGGAAGGGGATCCCCGCATGGTCAGACTTAAAAGCAATTTACGAAAGAATGTATATCGCCAGCAGTCCCGCTGCCAAAGCCAGACTGAAGGAAAAAACACATCTGCTGAATGATATCTATCGCGACGCAAGAGACCTTAAACGCAATCTGGGGAAGGAAGATCAGACGACGCTCGACGAGTATCTGGCGGCCATCGCAGAGCTAGAGAAAAAGGTAGCAAACGACAAGTTGTGGGCAGACAGGGGAGCACAGTCCGCTCCTCCTGAGATCAATCTGGATATCGAGTTCACCGATGTCGAGAATTACATTCGAACGATGTACGACCTGATGTATCTTGCCTTCAAGTCAGATATTACGCGCGTCGCGACATATCAACTGGCGTCCGAGGGCGGAACCGCCCCCACAAACAATCTGTCAAAGCGGATTGGCATGGTCAAAGACCTGCATCAACTGAGTCATTCCGCAGCCAAGAGTGACGTCGGTTTCAAGGACTGGGGGCTGTGGGATCAATTTGTCGCTCGGCAGCTGGCCTATTTTGTTAAGCGACTGAAAGACACGAATGAGGGAGACGGTTCCCTTCTCGATCGTTGTCTGATTTTTCAGGGAGCCGCGACTTCCAGAGTTCACGACAACACAAACTTTCCGTTGATTCTTGCCGGAGGTAAAAAGATGGGCCATAAGGCCGGGCAGTTTGTAACCTACGACGAAGATAAGAATAATCTTTCTAACCTCTTTGTCAGAATCGCCAACTCGATGGACGTTCCGATCGAAACGTTCGGAGACAGCACCGGCGTCTCGATGAATGAGCTCTTTGTTTAACGCACGTCCCCAGGCATCATGTCCGCGAATTCAGGCCTCAAGTGAACTGTAGCCCCGCGAATCGTACTTCTGAACGGATCGGGCGTGAAATTATTGCGGACAGGATGGGGCGGGCACTGGTGGCTGGGAGTCCTGTGAACAGTGTGGACGAACCATGTTGTAACGACCTCGGCAGCGTTTGACCCGCCAGCAGAGTGTTAAGCAGTTCTACGTGAAGCAACTCATTGCGCAGCTTTCCGTGAGCCGATACACACCAAGTCCTGATACCTGCTCTGGCGCCGAAACACCACGTACATGTTCCACCGTACGAGGACACATCGAAGGGTTCGGAAGTTTCCGGACGCCAATTTCGACAGGATGGCCTTGTCCAGCTCCACGTTAGCCACCAGCTTCTTCAATGGAGCGTTCTTATTCTCCATCTCCTTCAGAAGGTTCACCGATTCCGTCCAAAACCCGCCGTGTTCTTTCTACCAACGGTATCTATTGTCCGTTAGCTCTATCTTCCGGAACACGACCGCGACGTGGTTTCCCTGCGGAAGGAAGACTTTCGTTTCCCGTTACTTCTGAATAATCTCTTCCGTGATATTTCCGGCCTGCCTCTGCTGTGACTAAACCCCGAGTTTACACTCAATGTCTGCTCACAGTCAGTCAGGGACACATCAAGTTTGAACGCCCGTCAGTGAGTATCAGCTGCTGACCGGCATCGCGCCACGTCCGCGCGAGCTAAACTCTACTCGGCGGAGCATGACGCAGATCGGACACAGGAAGAACTTACTCTGTTTTCATTTCTTCAATTACAGGCAACCCTTCCCGACTAGGTCCGCCGTCCGGCGGACCAGATGTGGGATTTTCCGGAATGACAGGATCGTTCGAGGAACCACATCCTGCAAAGAAGGCCAATGCCAACAGGCAAAACATTAACTGTCGTACACAATTCATAAAACTTAACCCCTGTTTCCTGATCGGAATGGACTAATGGGACTGCATCATCCGCGACAATGCTTAGACGCCGCGCGAAAGTCAGCCGGAGACAAGTACACGTATTTGTACCGGTAAACGACACAGCAACGGAGAGAGAATCGTAATGCCGGGAGCGATTAATACTCGCCGATGATGTTCCCTTCACTCATGCCCCCAAGGCTGTGAAGAATCCCGCTGATCCACTTGGCATCGATATTCTCGGATAAGAAGCGTACGGACCCATCACCAAGGAGCACTTGAATTCCACCTTCATGGGCGCTATTCAGCTGATGATATCCGTCGCCAAAACCCCATGCGGTGGGGAATCCGCCGTTGTCTATCCACCAGTAGCTGTACTGGTCGCCCCCGGTGACTTCGACGAAGGCCAACGTATTACTGGTTCCATCAAGAATGTCGCGAAACCTGGTCGTTACGCCGCTGCCGAAAACTCCTTTGTAGCGACCGAAACCGTTCGTCAGATGCCCGCCAATGGGACCACCTGCAGGAAGGTAGTTGGTCTGGCCAATTTCAGGCACATTACCGAACCAGAATTCTGTGCCCCAGATTCCGCTCGAACCTGACTCCCAGGAATGAAGCCCCGGAAGTTGGCCGGATGTGGAAATCCCGGGATCGGAGGGGCAAAGAAATGCAGGGAATGTGATCTGAGCATCATCCCAGTCCCGGTTCCACCACATATCGCGACGGCCCTGCGGATCCGGGGTCGGCAGCACGTCGTAACCTTTCCATGTGGCCAGATCGTTGTACAAAGCCGCCTGGTCCAGATACGGCAGTAACAGCGAATGAACGCTCAATGCCGGGTTAGATCTTGTGATCGTAAGATCCCATGAACCGATTTTTGCGGGCACGGGCGTGTCCTCAAAAGCGATTTTCGCCGGCGGGAACGAGCCTTCAACGTCGTGATGATTGTGAAGAGCCAGGCCCAGCTGCTTTAAGTTATTCTTGCATTGGGTCCTTCTAGCCGCTTCCCGAGCCTGCTGCACGGCGGGCAACAGCAATGCGATTAAAATCGCAATAATTGCGATCACAACCAGTAGCTCGATTAACGTGAAACCATGACGCTGCGACTCAGCAGCAGCCCCCTTTAACTCGAACTTACGATGCATAGTGAAACCTCAGGAATAAAGAAAAAGAAGAGGAAGCCCGAACACAGAAGTGGTAGGCGACGTGAATGCCCACTTGTCAATTGTTCAGACTCCCTAATTCTATGCATAATTGACAGGATACCACAGGAATTACATAAAAATCCCAAGAAATAAGTTGACCTTCCCGATATGTGTTCCGAGAATTATCTTCGTGCAAGTTCGAGTCTTGTTCAGGACGAGAAACTTGTGGCTCAGCACCCGCACAAGGACGGATTGAGGCACAAGCCCCTGAAGCCGGATGGCTGTTTGCATTCAGCCTTGAGCCGGCGTGCTCAGCATTGGATGACATGGTTTCTACGCTGAAGCACGACAGAAATTTACTGTTCCGTGAGCTGGCTAAACGTGGGAAGCGTCTGGCTGTGAATCTGCCCCCGCAAGTTTGAAAGAACTTCTTTCGGTGCGTGCAGATGTGCATTTCCCGGGCGTGTGTCGAGCTGTCCCGCGACATGAAACTGCACCATGCTGAGTCGTGTCAGCTATGGTTGTCAGTAAGTGATGCTGATTACGCATAGTCAGCGGTCGGGACGCCGGATCGTCAGAAGTGCATCTGAACATTCATCGGTCCGGGCGTGAACACTTTGTGTTGAGGCGGAGCAGCGCACAAGAATGGTGATTGCGCAACAGATGCCGCCACGTTGCCTGGTTCTGAGGAACTTCTGGCCGTTCTTCACGGCATGGCAGACGAAGTACCTGCGATTGAGAACTCAATCTTCCCAACGATGTTACATTCAAGACAGACCGACCGCACGGCAGGCGTGACGCTGCACGAACCGATTCCTCCAGAAGGCGTCACGTACATGTTGCACGGAACGACCACGCATTCACAATACTCAGAAATCGTCGGCCAATGTTATGACGACTCTCATCACGAGACCGTGCACTTCAACGCAGCGGGAATCTGCTTTTCCGATGAAGTGTTTTCGTGAGAAGTTCAAGGGCATTAAAGAACGAAGCCCTGTGAAATACGGTCGTGAGTTTACTGGAAGGACGCGTTGCCACACCTTTCCAATTGCGAAGAAGACACTCGTGGTCATAAACGAACTTTGTCCCGCACATCTGAAGCGAAATCAGTCTGGTCTGATCGAGAATGATACTTTCTGTCTGACCGCCACGTCCGAACCATTCTCACAGACTCTTAACGCGACAGCACATGATCCCGACCGGACCTGGACACAGGCGTTAAATAATTGTGAATGCCGTTTTGAAATAGCGCCGTAGCAGACGTCTTCCACGCATGATTCACCCCCGGGCCTACCAGCCAGGTAAGCGCATTCCGATGTCCATGCCCCACTCCTTGAGACAGTCGTTCGCAGATCATGTGCCGGTCTGTTGAGACTCACCGTCGCTTAGGGCAAGGTCGAAGGTAATCCGCCAGAACTTCTGCTCTCTCCAGCCCAAAGCCCATTCCGTGGCCTTGTCTCGGTCGCTCTCCCAGTAGGGATTCCCTTCGGTACTGATATCATTAATGAACGCCAATCTCCCCTCTAAGTATGCCTTTTGTAATCCGCCGGCCTCAACCACGTGAGGTACACATTCGGGCGGCGCAAAGCTGCTCAGTGCGTTTGTGCAGATCAGGGCGAGAGGAAATAACAAGACAAAGATGCAGAAGGGCAACCTCGTATAGTCCGGCAGTTGATTTTTTGTTTTGAGGGGACACATCATGAACCGTGATTCGTCTGTGCATGACGTTTCCTGGGTACACTGCGGCGTAAACTGCAAAAAAACTGAAATGGGCAGTCCTGCAGATCACGAACGGATCCGAGATAGAAGCTGGCAGCATCCGTGGGTCCGGCAAAACCTTGCCGTAAGTTGCAGGATGACTGCGGCTGTCCACGCAGGCAACATACAAAGCATGTGCGCTTTCTTTACCATCTGTCCGACGCAACTCAGAGCAAAGCGGAAATTCAGCCAATTTCCAAACACTGAATTTCCGAAAGCTCTATCGATTGGGCGCTGTGCCATGACACCACCGTCTGTGGCATAGCTTGATGTGTAGTACCTTCGAATGCTGGTTTTGGCGCTCAAATTTCCGGCCGAAAAGCTTGCAAATCGCGGCCGTGATCTCCACGCTGTACTACGCCCACGATCATCTTCGCAAACATTGGATTCTCTATCATGTCGAAAGCTTCGATACTCCCGGCGGTTTGGAACGTCCCCGCGGAATTCCGGGACCGCCTGGGCGACCAGGTCGGGCGGCAGCGTGCGATGTTTTCGGACGGCCACCTGCTGCTGATTCTGCACGACTTGCCATCGCCCGAAGACATTGGGCGCCAGGGCCGATTCTTCTGGCGTCAGCCCGATGGAACATGGAGTTCCTATTCTCGTGGCGCAGGACAGCGAGGGGTTGCTAAGCACCTGGACGAATACATTGACCTCGTCACGCGCTTCGAAGAGCAGGATGAGCAGTCCACCAGTTCCACCGACTATTTTTCTGTAATTTATGGTCTGGCACCAATTCAACGATCAGCCAGAAACATGCACCAGGCGCTACAGCAGGCGCGGGAGTTATGTCCGCAGGATCGAGACATCATCAATTTCAGAGACAGAGCTTATCGCATCGAACGCACGGCAGAATTACTCATGGGCGACGCAAAGGCGTCACTCGAGTTCCTGATCGCCAAGCGAACTGAGGAACAGGCGGAAAGCAGCCATCAAATGGCCGTGTCGTCCCATCGGCTCAATATCCTGGCCGCCTTTTTCTTTCCCATGGCCACGCTGTCTGCACTTTACGGCGTCAATCTGCAGCACGGTTTGGAGAAGATTCAGAGTGTCTCTGAATTGGCATCTGCTCCGCCGCCGTCGTTCCCATTTTTGCTCGTAATCCTGGTAGGAATTGTGCTCGGTTTTATCCTGAAATCATTCGTGACGAGTAAGAACGCCTCACAACCTGAAAAAGTGGAACAGGCTTGACAACGGGCTCGTTGCAGCCGCCAGCAAGTGGAGTGAGGAATGATTCTCCGGATGGCGCTCGCCGGCCTGCAGTTTGGCCGATCACCGACTATGGAAAGTTCGCCCGCCCTGCCCGTTCCGGGCGCTGACATTGACGCTGTGAAGCTCTACGTCAGTCAGCAGGTGTGGGCCATGATTCAGCTGCGACTTGCTACCCGTCATGTCCATCAAACGGGCCAGGAGATGCCGACCACGCAGATGTCGCTGCACAGGTCACACCTTCTACAAAGTATGCGGCACCTTATTCCTGTTGAGCGTGTGGCAGGTCATGACAACCTCTTTGCCCCACTCGGTGGGAATTCTGTTCAAGCAGTGCATTATTCTCAGGGGGTTTTAAACAGAGAACACTCCCTGCCAGCAGAAGAGCTTCTTATGTGTAGGCCATCATCTCAAGTTTTTCCCTGATCTCTTTGTAATCACAAAGACGTTCCTCCGGATCGCTGTGTAACATTCCACGAATAGTGCTCCGGACTTTATCCGGGAGTTGCTGCCATTGGTGCGTTTCCTTGACTTCCTTCAGAGAGATACGATTCGCCGGATTTTCTTCGGCTAACTGCAACAGCGTTGTCCCGGAGAACATTTCGTACCCGATACATCCCAAGCTGAAGAAATCACCTCGGTAATCGCCGGGCATACCTTTGAGACGCTCTGGCGGAATGTAGCCTTTGGTGCCGGTGATCCAGCGGTCCGGCGTATGCTTGGGGGCATTGTCGACGGCAAGCCCAAAGTCAAGCAGGTGACATTTTCTTAAGTCACCACTCAAAACA
>Ga0315316_10001612_pt1 | contig 15996 bp, 16 predicted proteins | sample M160m3416metaG_FD_203702 | JGI IMG/M metagenome (GOLD analysis project Ga0315316, IMG submission 203702) | Ammonia-oxidizing marine archaeal communities from Monterey Bay, California, United States - M1 60m 3416 | ecosystem: Environmental > Aquatic > Marine > Intertidal zone | place: USA...
ATGTTGAGAATTAGGAATCTAATGGTTTAGGTATAAATAAGATTCCCAGATGGAGTAAAATAATCTTTGTTAAATATGCAAATTTATAACAGACCTCCTGTAAATTAAATAATCAATATTTTATCCATAAATAGCAAATGAAACTATTAATTTCAAATCGAAATTTATCCTTTTTATTTTTAGCAACTGCTTGTGTGGGTATTAGTTTTCAGGGTTTGATAATGCGAAATATAAATTTTGGAGATGTTTGGCAGATTCTTTTTTTTAGAGCATTGGGATTTGTATTTTCAATTACGATAATTCTTTCATTTAAATATAAATCTGCAATTGTAGAAAAAGTTAAAAAAATTGGATTACCGGGTATTTTCATTGGGTTTCTACATTCGGTTTCTAATCTCTTAGTTGTATTATCTTTTTCTAAAACAACAATCGCCAATACACTGTTTACGTTAAGTTCAATACCCTTTATTACAGCAATTTTAGCATTAATAATTTTAAAAGAGAGAATATCATTGAGAACTACATTAACAATGCTATTTGCAATAATTGGAATATTTATAATGATAAAAGATGGTTTGGAAACAAATGGTGCTTATAATGGGAACTTAATGGCATTAGGATCTGCTGTTTGTTTTTCCAGTTTTATTATTATAATGAGAAAATATAATAAAGTTGACATGATTCCAACGAGTCTAATTTCAGGTATAATAATAATAATTGTCTCTTTTGTTATAACTCAAGGAAATATTGACATTCCAATGCAAGAAATTTTCTTGTCTTTTTTCTGGGGCGCTGCATTAAACGGTTTTATGAATATTGCTTTAATTTTCTCAACTAGATTCCTCTATGCCTCAGAAGTAACTTTATTTACACTTGTAGAGTATTCACTCGGTCCATTATGGGTTTGGATATTTTTGGATGAAATTATTACAAAAATGACATTATATGGAGGACTCATCGTAATGTTAAGTGTTGCAACTTACAGTGTTTTTGAAGTTCACAATCAAAAGAATAAAAAAAGAAGTTAATTTTTGGAATAGTGGCAGGGGGCTTAAATAATCAAGTTACGAACTTGACTAATCAAAGTCAAGTAGCGTAAGTCCTTAATTTATTAGATGTCACGAGTGTTTAGGAATATATTACAAGAGAAATGTGATTATAGGCTTTGGAAGCTTGCACGGAAGAAGAATCGTTCTGAAAGCTATATATTAGAATGGTGTCAGGCAAAATTATCATGATTTAGTAATTATTCAATCAATATCTTTACCAAGTTATTTTTCTCAATCATATCCCAATCATATTCTACTCCAAGACCATTACCATTGGGGACCTCAACAAATCCATCACGATCAATACAGTCGAGTTCATCTGAATATCCATCAATATAGACGGGCAACTGCCATGGATTTGGGGCGCAAGGATGAACAAGGTTAATTTCATAAAAGTTACTTCTGGAAAGTGCAGCCATCAAATGACGCATAGCAGGTCCACAAGAATGTACCTCTACATCAATTCCTAATGCTTCTGCAGCAAGTGCCGCCTTGTAGCTTCCTGTGATGCCTCCATCATAATCGGGGTCAACTCGACCAAAGTCGGTGGCTCCCGAAACCACTAATTGGGTATGAATTTCTGGATTTCTCACATGTTCTCCAATCATAACTGGCGTCTTGATAATATCCTTTAGAGCCTTGTTCCCTCGAATAGTTAGCCCTCCGTCCGCATACGGATCTTCAAACCAGAGGATTTTATGTTCGTCACAAACATGTCCGATCCTGATTGCATCCGTTAAAGTTTTGAGGTGACAAGCTGCGTCATACATGACGTCTATTCGTGAGCCTATTCTTTCAGCAACGGCACTGATCATAGATTCCTCCCTATTGGGATTACCTTCTTTCCATCCATGCATCTTGAAACCTTTATATCCTAGCTCGAGGCATTGCTCTGCAAAGTCGGCATAAGCTTCAGGACTGCTTAGCCCCTTGGGTTGCTCATCACCCTGGAGAGTACTGGCATAAGCTGGAAGTTTCCATCGTGAACCTCCTAACATCTGTGCCACCGATTGCTTTGTTATCTTACCTCCCAAGTCCCATAAGGCAATGTCCAATGCACCAATACCTGCATCCCCTACGTGCTTCGTGATACTGCGCATCCTTCGGTAATGACTCTCACGCTCAAGAACAGGTTTTTCCACTAGAAAATTTGCCAATGCTACTGCTGCCGGCATTATTACATCAGCTCTTGAACGAGGTGTGACGTATTCTCCAACATGACCGTCGTCACTGAATATTTTAACGGAAAAACGTTTCTGGGGAGTACCCGGGCCTGGTTCATACCAGACACTGAATCCAGAAGGATCTGCACCAATAGATGGCACCCTCACTTCAAAAAGTGTAAATTCAATTTTTTTTATCAATGGACTTTTCATGTAACACTCTTGATTTCATAAACCTACAAATCCCATACATCTATTATTTGATATGGAATGTTTATTAAAATTGCAAACTGAGTAGCACTTACTGACTATTAAAACATAATTCATGATTATGTTTTAATCAAATTATATTACACATAAATTGTTTAGGAATAAGACTAAATAGTTACCAATATAAACTAAATGATTCAAATTTTAGTCGCAATAGCTGAACAATCAATTGTTTTCTGAATTTTCTGTGATACCTGGAATAAGCGAAGTTAAATTATATTTTATTGCCCATAATTACTTATAAGAAAAATATTTAATAATAATTTAGGAATATTTCTTTAGAAACCATTTTAATCATCATTTGAAAGAGAGAAATGGTGCATAACACCGGTATTAAGAACTACATATATCATCCAATCAAACCACACCTGAGAGAAATTCGGTTTATAAACTTTGAACTCCTAAATCCAATGGCTAAATTATGGTAAGTAATAATTTAAATAATCAAAGGTAGGTTTTCTGTGAGTAGTAAGAGGCCTCTGTAAATCACTTGGAATCTGCAAAATCTGTATACGAAGAATATTTATACACTCCAAAATCAGGTTTGTAAGCACCACTAATAGTCTACAAATGAAATAACTGAGGAATTATAAAGAAATATTGCTGAAATAGTGCATTCAAAATACTAATTTACCTTTTATAAAAAGTCGATTGAAGAACATATTTTTCAATGGTCCTTCTTTGACTGTTTAATTAGAAACATTCAAAGAAAGACATTGAACATGATCCTTTAGTATAGGTCACTCAATTCTGATGGCTTCAAATGTACTATAATAAATTAAACTTTCCGAATTAAAATGATTTGACCAAATAGTCCCAAAAATACCTTTCCTGTAATTGTCACAATAATGATTGTATTTATTAAAAACATAAAATTAATATTTTGCATACAGTAACATACAAGCATTCCATACTAATTCTACTTTAATTGGTGCTGTTAGGTGAATCTGAAGAAGTTATTCTATTCTGTTGGTATAGAATATTTCTAAACATCAGACAATAGCAAGTGTGATTTATCTATTTAAGAGGGCGCGCTTTCAGCCTAAACTTATGTATTAATTGGCAAAATTTTTAAAATCAACTACATTATATTCTGAAGACTTAGTCATTGCCCGTTAGAAAGAAAAATTACATTCTCATTTGCACAGCCGAATACTAAAGATTTATGATTTAAAATTACTGTCTCCGGAAAATAAATGACTGAAATAAACCAAAAGAGTCCTTGTAATTCTGAAATATATTCTTTACCATTTTTTGATTATACTATGACATTAAATTTTAAATTAAATAGGCATTTGTATGTAGATTGTTCTGGAGATTGTTGAGTGTGACAGTTTGGTAAAAGATATGTTAGGTGTGGGTGTTAAAATAGCGCACTTTATCTGTTGATTCTGAGTAAGGTGATTATCAATGAAACTTTCATGTACATCCTCTAAAGAGTTACAATTATGGAAATACAATTTGAAGACAAATTATCGGTTATATCTGAAATAGCTGACAAAATATTTGAGTATTACAATTGAATATTAACCCTTTTGGATACTTACCGGATGGTCGAGAAGTTCATCGTATAATTTTATCTGGTCATGGATTGACAGTCAATATTTTGAACTATGGGGCTATTGTTCAAGATTTGAGGTTAGACGGGCATGAGCCATCTTTGGTACTAGGCTATGAAAAGCTAGATTACTATTTAAAACATTCTCCTTATTTTGGTGCAATTGCTGGCCGCTGCGCAAATCGTATTAATAAAGGTAAGATAGAGCTGGATGGACGGTCATTTCAACTGGATCTTAACTTTTTAGAAAAACATTGTCTTCATGGAGGCTCTATAAGCATGGGTAAGTGCTTGTGGCAGATTGAGAGCGCTAGTAATACAGCAGTCACTCTATCCATTAATGTCCCTGATGGTCATATGGGTTTTCCCGGTAATTTAAAAACTAAAGTGACTTACAGTTTAATGCCAGTCGGTACTCTAGATATAACTATGGAAGCCTTTACTGACAAGGTTACCTTGTGCAACCTAGCTCACCATAGTTATTTTAATCTCAATGGAAGTGGATCGATTTTAAGTCATCGGTTACGGGTATTAGCAGAACATTATAACCCAGTTGACAAAGAGCTGATCCCAACTGGATTAGTAAAACCCGTGGCAAACACTAATTTTGATTTTCGGTCAGAAAAAATTATTGCCGCCACAAAACATAAAAATCAGGATCTAGAGACCTTTATGAATCTCGACCATAATTTTTGCCTGTCCCAAAAAATTATGCAATTACGTCAGATAGCTTCACTTTACAGTCCCGAATCGGGTGTGTTTATGCATATAAATACAACAGAACCAGGGCTTCAAATATATACGGGTGCTAAGATAAATTGTCCTGTTCCAGGGCTTGACAAAATAAAGATGAGTGCGAATTGCGGTATTGCAATGGAGCCTCAAGGTTGGCCCGATTCTATCAATCATCCACTATTTCCACAATCAATTCTGCGGCCAGAAGAAAAGTATAATCAAAACACTCAATACGTTTTTACAAGGCACAAATAGAAGGTTTAAAGAGATAATCATTATAACATTTTAATGACTTAAATTTAATCAATGAGCAACTGATCTGGAAAGTCCGATATACACTTTTAAAAAGAGTGAAAATTTATTTTGATAAGAATCCATAAAATGTTGAAGAACAGATGAAACAGGGAGCCCTTGTCGATACTTCAGCAGAAACTTCATGATGTATTTTAAATGGATGCTATGAGATATTAATAAGGGAAATATCCGAAATAGTTCTCATATTTTAAAGTTACTCAGAGGAGCAGGACCTTATCATAACTAGTGAATACCAAGTTTTCGTAAATAGCGAAGATGATCTAACCACTAAGAAAACAGACTACACGGGGTTGGCATTCAATGCCCCAACAGCTCAAGTGTCCCACTTATTGGAATTCTTTAATAATAAGTCTAGAATACAGATTATTGTATAACGATCTTACAACTTAACTTTTACATTGAAATTGTTAAGGTTATTTTAGTACTTTTTGTACATTTTAAATGATTTAAATAGGATTGCATCTTACCACAGTAGAGAAAGATTCATTAATATTTTAGTTCTACGTACTTCTACAAAACACGGGTTATTCTATAATTATAGATTGACACAGTAGTAATTATAACGGTGCAGTAAAATTTAAAGAATATACTTTACTTTTTTTGAGAATCATATAACATACTGATCCTAGAGTCCTTTTTAAGGATTTATATTAAAATTAATTCAATAAATTAACGTTTGAAACTTTCCCATATAATCTTAACGCAAGATATTTGATCATGACTGCAATTTCATTAAAAGCCTTAAGAACATTTCAAATTTCCGCATTCGCTATTGTTTTAGCTCTTACTATGGGTCTACCTATTTTATTTCACCTTCTGCCAACTTTCGATTCTACTCCTTTAGGCGCAAGAATTTTACCTATGTTTTTCGCTCCACTGATTGCTAGTTTGATCTATCGGCCTCATGTGGGACTTTTGGCAGCTTTGTGTGCGCCATTAATCAATTATTCAATAACAGCAAAGCCAGCTTCAGATATTTTTTTGATCCTAACTATTGAGCTTGTAGTCTTTACTTTTGCAAGCATAGTATTAAAAAAGTACAGCGTACCTGCAATAATTCATGTTCTTTTATCTTTTTCAATTGCTAAATTATTTTGTCTAATTTGTATCCTCTCCCTTCCTTTTCAAATCTACGCGGGTAATGCTATGGATTACTTTGTCTCTTCCTCAATGGTGGGGTTACCTGGATTAGTGATCATGACTCTGATAGCCATTTATCTTCTTAGAGTTAGAAAGAATGTCAGTTAATAAAGTAGATTTAGAATTCTTAGAGATAAAAAATAGATTAAACTCTATAGATCTCCCTATTGTAGATTTAATTGTAGGAATTGCCGAAGGTGGTAAAGTTCCAGCTAGTTTGATTGCCTGGATATTAGAAATACCACTATTAATAATAAAAATAAATTATCGTGATGACAATAATAAGCCGCGATATGAAATCCCCATGCTGTTAAAGGACATCAACATTCCTGCAAATGTGAAGAAAATACTTCTTGTCGATGATGTGGGTGTGTCAGGAAAAACTCTCAAATTAGCAGAAGAACATCTTAACAATTATGAAGTAACGACTATGGTTATGAAAGGAAGTGGGGATATCGTTCTCTTTCCTGAAATTTTAACCTGTGTTAACTGGCCCTGGAATTAGAATGTGAATAATAATACGAATAAAAGTAATATCTAAAACTAGAGATATATTCATTCCAGAATGTGATAATAATATTTCCAACTCCTCTTTACACTTTCCTCCCCATAACCATAATATTTTATTATGGTTAGTCATTTAATTAAATAGCATATTATTATAAATATTTTTTTATGGTGAGGCTCTCTATTCCTAGTTCTGAAGTGTCATTATAATATATATATGTGCTTGACGAACAGGTTGATCTAATGTATTGTTAATTTTTTCATTTGGAAATTCATTCAAATGAGTAATGGGATTTCTTTAAAAGTTGTTCAGCTTAAAAGAAATTTAAACTATAAAGTGGAGTAATGTATGTCGATAAGAAAATTATTATTTATACCTTTAATGTTATTATTGGTATATCCAAATTTAGTTTCAGCTGAAACTAAAACAATAAAGATCGCTTTTATGGGTTCACAATCTGATGAAGATATGCATGGATCTTTAGTTTTTAAGGATTATGTAGAAGCATCATCAAATGGTAGTATTAAGGTTGAGATATACCACTCAGCACAATTATGTTCAAAGTTCGTTGAGTGTTTCCAGGGAGTTCAAGCTAATACTTTTCAGATAACAATTTCTACTATAGGTGGATTTGGCTTAATTTTTCCACCTGCTCAAGTATTAGATCTACCATATATTCTCCGTGACGATAGAGTCGCAGAATGTTTCTTTGACGGACCTTTCCTAGCAGATTTAAGAAAAGCCGTTAATGAAAAACATCCTAAGTTGAGATTGATGATGGTTGGAAATACAGGGGGTTGGAGAAACTTTATGACAACTAAGACACAGATTAAAGAGCCATCTGATATTGTCGGCCAAAAAATTCGAACAATACCTGCTGATATTCAGAAGGAAATGGTAAAAATGCTAGGTGGTAATCCTACTCCAATATCATGGCCTGAAGTTTATACTTCATTAGCTACAGGTGTTGTAGAAGGTACAAAGAATGGAATCACGGACATTGTAAGTATGAAGTTCCATGAACATCTGCGTTATGCAACTTTAGACGGTCATGCATATATGGCTGCTTTTTGGTGGTTGAATAACGACTTTTGGAATGAGCTATCCCATGAAGATAAGGTTATTGTAAATGATGGTTTCTATCACATGATGTGGGAAACTCGACAGAGTCCTAAATCTGGTGCCATTGCTGCTTATCAAGAGTTTAAAAAGGCAGGAGGAACAGTTTATAAACCAACACCCAAACAGAAACAAATGTTTGTAAATGCCACGAAAGGAATGTATCAGTGGTATGAAAATCAATTTGGACCTGAATGGCTAAATAAAGTTTTAGCTGAGACAAAAGTTTGTGAAGCAAAAATTGATGCTGCCAGTGCAAGCTTATAATTCTCAAGTAGACTATTGTTAAAGTAATCTGGGTTCTGTATGAGCTCAGATTATTTAATATAATTTATATACAAAGTATGGGAAAAAAAGAATTAGCTAGTAAAAATTACGTAATAACTGGGGCCTCTGGAGGGATAGGGACTGAATTGGTAGAATTATTAGTGGAAGAAGGAGCAAATCTAATATTAATTGATTCGGATAATACTTCACTAAAAATATTGGGGGAAAAATATGCAGATAATAAGATAACTTGCTTCAATTATAATTTTGAAAATAAAAAAGATTATACTGAATTACTACTTTCAATAAAAAAACCAATTAATGGTTTTATCCATTTAGCTGGAATATTGGAAGCAGATCAAGATGCTTTAGACAAAAACACTATTTGGGAAAGGGCTATACAGCATAATTTAACAAATGGATACAACCTAATTGAAGCATTATTACCAAAATTTGACAAAACTGATATAGGAAGAATCGTATTAATATCATCACTAGCCTACAGAAGAGGCGCATTTGATCATATCCCATACACTGCTTCAAAGGGTGGGATCACAGGGCTTGTAAGAGCTTATTCAAGAAAACTAGCTCCTAATATACTAGTGAATGGACTTGCTCCAGGAATTATAAACACTAAAATGCCAAAAGATATTATTAAAGAAAGAGGAGATGATTTATTAAAACAAATTCCACAAAAAAGATTTGGACAGCCAGTGGAAGTTGCAACGGTGATAGTATTTCTTCTTTCAATAGCATCAAGTTACATAAATGGACAAATCATAAATGTGGATGGAGGCATAATTAATAGTTAAATCTTAATTTACTACTATATTGAAATATATTGAATATTTTGCTCATGTTTCGCAAATTACCTCCATAATGTTATGGACAGGAGCATTGGTCGTTTCTAAAATTTTAACAAAAGATAACTCCCCATTTTTAATTGTACCACTTCAAATGAGTATAGGTACAATTATAATTTATTTGTTCATCTTATTAAGCAATAAAAAAGTAGATTTAAACGGCTTTTATTCAGGAATTATCTTTGGTTTGGTAGCTCCTGGGATGGCTTTTAGTTTGTTTATGATAGCATCAACAAAAACTGATGCGATAAGTATAATTATATTTTGGAGTCTCATTCCATTACTAACTCCAGTTTTCGGGAAAATATTTTTATCAGAAATAATATCACCCATTCTCTATTTAGGTTTATCTATAGCTTTGATTGGTTCTTTTTTCTTAATACAAATGAGAACTTCTTACGGGTCATCAAATATAGATGGAAATATCATTGCTCTTGGAGGTGTTTTTTGTTCTATAATTGGACATATTTTAGGCAGAGGTTTTAATCTTAAACATTCTAAACCAATAGATATGGCACTAGGTCAAGTTTTTGGTGCAACAATAACTTCTTCTTTTATTTTATTTATATATTTAATATTTGACCAGCATGAACTTGAAATAATTCATTTTGAAAATATCCTGGAAATACTGGTTCAACCCTCCTTTGTCTATTTAACTATATTTGCTACAGCTCTTAACTTTACTCTTTATAATTTTGCATTATCAAAGATACCCGTAGCATGGGTATCATTTTACTCAGTTTTTATACCACCGTTAGGTGCAATATTATCTTATTACATCTTGAACGAAGCATTATTTTTTAATGATGTAATAGCTATTTCAGTAGTATTAATTGGGGGATTGATCCCATCTATGCATAAAATTATATTTTTAAAAATAAAATGAGTTCAAAAATTTTAAATCATTTAAAGGAAAAATCATTCAATTTAAGAAAACATGTAATTGAAATGGTTGCCATGCATGGACAGGGATATGTTCAACAAGGACTAGGGGCGAGTGATCTTTTTTCGGTTCTATTTTTTAATGAACTAAATCTAGATAATGACGAATCAGAAAATTTTGAGCGTGATCGCTTTATTTTATCAACAGCCCACAACTCTGCATTATTTCACGCATGTTTAGCTGAAAGAGGATTGATTCCTATAAGTGATTTAAAAACTTATTGTGAAGATGGATCGGTTCTGGAAATTAATGTTTCTGAAAGACTTGGTAAATATGTTGAGGCGACATGTGGTTCGTTAGGTCAGGGTTTGTCTGTTGCACAAGGTATGGCATTGTCGGCAATACGAAAAAGGTCAAAATCAAGATTTTATGTTATACTTGGTGATGGGGAACTTCAAGAAGGCCAAACGTGGGAGGCTATTTTGTCTGCTGCGTCATGGGATGTATCAAATTTATGTCTAATTGTTGATTATAATGGAATGCAAGTTGAGGGAGATGTAAATAAAGTGATTGGTTTAGAGCCGCTGAAAGATAAATTTATTTCCTTTGGATGGAATACAATTAATTGTAATGGCAACGATATTGTTGAACTCCTATCTTCATTTCATAAAGCTAAACGATCTACTAACAAACCAACTGTAATTATAGCAAAAACTCTAGTTGGTAAAGGTGTCTCTTTTTTAGAAGGACAATTAAGTCATAATCTGTTTTTCCCTAAAGATGTAGCTAATAAAGCCTTAAAAGCATTAATATAATTTTATGAAAAGATCTAAACATCATCTAGATGATTTTACAAATAACAATAATGATAAAGCGATCCCTAAGTATTATGGAGAAGCACTCTGTAAAATTGCTCGATCTGACAAAAATGTTGTAGCTTTATGTGCAGACGTTGCACCACCTACAGAAACGGATATTTTTAAAAAAGAATTTCAAGACCGTTTTTATAATACAGGAATATCTGAAGCCAACATGATAGGTTTATCCTCAGGAATGTCCAGAATGGGGGATATACCTTTTGTTCACTCATTTTGTGTGTTCATAACAAGAAGAGCTTATGATCAAGTAGCAATGCAGATTTCATATCCAAAGACTAATGTTAAACTTATTGGTTTTTTGCCAGGAGTTACAACGATGTTGGGAGTATCTCATCAAGCAATTGATGATATCGCATTAATGCGTGCTTTACCTAACATGTGTATAATTGAACCTTCTGGACCCGAACAAATTGAATCTGCAACACAGGCAATATATGAATATTCTGGACCAGTTTACATGCGTTTAAATAGGGCTAACAAAATAATTAATTCTAGTAGTGATCAGAAACCTCTTAACATTGGAAAAGTTGACGTATTACAGCATGGAAAAGATTTAGCTATATTTGCATCGGGTCTTATGGTTAAAAAAGCAATTGAAGCAGCAAATAGACTTGAAACAATGGGTATAAATATAACTGTTGTAAACGTAAGTACATTAAAACCAATCAATGATCATACTATATGTGATATTGCAAAGGAATGTGGATGTGTACTAACTGCAGAAAATCATTCGGTAATTGGAGGTTTAGGGGATGCGATAAATAATTATCTTACTGAAAATCAGGTAAATGTTTTATTTAAAAAAATAGGATTACAGGATATATTTGCTCAAGGAGCCTCAACTGATTATTTATTAAGGAAATATAATATGGATGTAGATGATATTTTTAAAAACTCTTTAAAATTAATTAAAATGAAATGAAAATATTTAATATCTTTGTAGCATATTTAATAAAAACAAATGATTATCTACAGAAGATCGCATCTATTATCGCAGGTGTTTTAATAGGTCTAATGACATTTGTGATCCTATATATGGTCTTTTTTAGATATGTTATTAACGACACTCCGTATTGGTCTGAAGAAGTTGCTAGATGTATGATGCTATGGATGACTTTCAGTGTTTTACCTGTATCTTATAGAATTGGCTCTAATGTTTCATTAGAGATATTATTAAAAAAATTTAGTGGCAAGCTATTAAATTTTGTACATATTTGTATTCACACTATAATTTTGGTTTTTATACTTAATTTTTTCTATCATTCATTGAATTTTGTAAAATCTGGTATGGGATCTAGAGCAATGTCATTTGATCTTCAAATTGGATATGTATATTTAATTCTCCCAATAAGTTTTATGTTTATGTTCTTAGTTTCAGTCGAATTATTAATAAATTTATTTAAAAAAATATTTAATTAATATAGAGAGGAAAAGATGTCGTTTGCATTTTTTTGGTTATTATTAGTTTTAATGATTTTTGGTTTACCTATCGCGTTCGCATTGATGATAGCTCCTGGAATAAGCTTATTTATGGATGGCCAAGAATCGATGTTCCCGATGTTAGTAATGAGAATGTATAATGGTATGGACAGTTTCCCATTAATGGCAATACCATATTTTATTTTAGCAGGTGAGGTAATGAATCGCGGCGGTATAACAGAACGCTTGGTAAAATTATCTCATTCATTGATTGGTCACCTGCGTGGAGGATTAGCTCATGTTAATATTTTAACGAGCATTCTTTTTGCTGGATTAAGCGGTTCGGCTGTTGCTGATACTTCAGCTATTGGATCAATGATGATTCCCGCTATGGAAAAGAATGGTTATACAAAAAAGTTTGCAGCTGCTGTGACCGCAGCTTCTTCGGTAATAGGCCCAATAATTCCCCCAAGCGGCATCATGATAATTTATGCATTCGTAATGAATGTATCTGTAGCTGGTTTATTTGCTGCTGGATTAGTTCCTGGCCTTTTAGTTGGATTTGGTTTGATGGCTATGGTGGTTTATTTGTCTAAAAAAAGGAATTATCCTGTAGCAAGTAAAAGGGCATCAATTAATGAGGTGGCAATATCCTTTAGAGGTGCTGCTCTGCCATTATTAACTCCTATAATTATATTAGGAGGGATACTAGCTGGAATATTTACTCCAACTGAGGCTGCAGCTATAGCATGTGGATATGCAATTTTCATAAGTATCTTTGTATTAAGAACTATAAAATTTAAAGATATGCCAAAAGTATTATTTAATGCTGCCTTGTCTTCAGGAATGATTTTATTCCTAGTGGGAGCCTCCACTGCTTTTGCAACATTAGTTTCTTTGACTGGTACAGCCCCAAAGGCAATGGAAATTATGAATTTAATTAGTGATAATCCATTAGTATTATTATTTATGGTGAATCTCCTATTATTTTTTGTAGGAATGTTCCTAGATGCTGGACCAGCCATTCTGATTTTAGGTCCAGTTTTAGGTCCAACATTTGTTGCTATGGGTGTTGATCCTTTACATTTTGCTATAATAATGTGCGTAAATGTAACTGTTGGACTAGCTACACCACCTATGGGCTTAATACTTTTTGTTGCAGCAGGACTTTCTGACGAATCTGTAGAAGCTATAGCCTGGGAAATGGCTCCCTTCCTAATAGTAGAAATAATTGTTATTTTCCTAATAACATATGTTGAAGCTATTTCAATGACTCTACCTAGATTATTGGGTTTTGCTTAATTTCTTTTTATATTCATAAATAAGAATTAAAAATATGGAAAAAATAGGTGTGATAGGTTTTGGTGTAATGGGTAAAGCCATTGCTAATAGCTTGGAAAGATCAGGATATGAGGTCCTCGTTTATGATAAAAGTAATAGTGAAGCTTCTAATGCACAAATAATGGGTTATATTCCATGTATATCTCCAGGAGAAATTGCTTTAAAATCAAAAATTATCATATTATCTCTTCCTAGTCCAAGAGTTGTATTAGATGCTGTAAGTAATGATAAAAATTCAATCCTATCAACTGCATCAAAAGGTTCTATTATAATTGATACAAGCACTGTTGATGCAGAAACAACGCAGATAAATGGAATAAAGGCAAAAGCACTAGGTGTTAGCTATTTAGATAGTCCAGTTTTAGGACGACCCAGTGCTGTAGGCAAATGGACTCTGCCTATTGGTGGAGACAAAGAAACTATAGAATCTGTTAGACATGTCCTTGAGTCCTTTGCAACGAATATTCTTTCTGTTGGCCCTTTGGGAACTGGAAATACTATAAAACTACTCAATAATTTAATGATTGGAGCAATTAATTCCATTACATGTGAAGTTTTTTCATTATGCAAACGTCAGTCAATAGATCCTAATTTGTTTTTTGAAACTATCTCAAAAAGTGGAGCTGCAACAGTTAGTAAATTATTTAATGAGATTGCACCAAAAATTATTGAAAATGATTTCTCACCAGTTTTTTCCATTAATAATTTACACAAAGATGTAGGACTTGGAATTGAAATGGCAATGAAATCAGAAATGCGACTTAAAATAAGTGAGAGTGTGCAGGAATTAAATGAAATTGCTATAAGTGAAGGTTTTGGTAATGAAGATACATCTGCCATTATAAAGTCATTAGACAAAAAAAATTAACTATTTATTAAATGTGAGGAAATATTATTATTTGAAAGTATATGCAAGAAATTGATTTAGATTATGGATTATCAAAACTGTCTATTGAATTACCAGATTCTGCAATTGTAGTTCGATATGGACAAACATACCAGGATCCACCAACAATCGATCCAGTAATTGCCACAAAAAAAGCTCTTCAAGAACCTTTAGGTATATCACCTTTAAAAGACTTGGCTGGGAAAGGTAAAACAGCTGCTATAGTATTTCCAGACAGAGTTAAAGGTGGTGCACATTCTTTAGCTCATAGGAAGGTTTGTATACCATTAGTAATAAGTGAGTTATTATTAGGTGGATGCAAAATAGAAGATATTACTCTTATATGTGCGCAAGGACTCCATCGTCGTAATACCTATGAAGAATGGTTATGGTATCTTGGATCAGATATTGTCAACCAATTTTGGCCAAGTCGAATCATTAATCACGATGCCGAAGATCCAGATTTATTAGATTTAGGGCTTGACGAAATGGGTAACTCTGTACAAACGAATAAATTTGTATCAAATGTAGATATTCCTATTTTGATAGGACATTGTGCAGCAAATCCATATGGAGGGTATTCTGGTGGTTATAAAATGCTTGTCACAGGATTGGCTGGGCGTAAATCCATTGAAAGTCATCATGGACCTAAAACTATGCATAGAAAGGATTGGTTAGGCGGGACAATACATTCACATATGCGAAAACAGTTCAAATCTATTGGTGAAAATATAGAAAATAAAACAGGTAAAGTTTTTTTTACTTTAGATGCTGTAATTGGTCAAAAAAGCGAAGTCCTTTCAGTAAAAGCTGGAATTACATCTGAAGTAGAGAAAAATACTTGGCCTTTAGCAAGTAAACGATCAAATATAATTATTAAAGATTTAAATGAACCGGCAGATATTTTAGTTATGGGATTACCTAGAGATTTCCACTATGGACCTGGAATGGGAACAAATCCTATTTTAATGAGTCTTGGGATCGGAGCACAGTATACTAGATGCGCTAAGGCACTGCGTCCAGACCCTGTTGTAATTGCACTTGCATGGTGTGATGGATGGTTCAATAAAGATTGGTTCCCGTCATATGAGGATACATATAACTCCCTACAAAATTTTTCTTCTTCAAAAGAATTTTTAGAATCAGACGAAGCTTTAAGAATCTCAAAAGATAATAGTTATCTATATAAATATTCAAATTTTTACACTTATCACCCATTTCATGCTATGTCTATGGTTTCTGGAGGAAGTGTACCACTTAAATGGTGCTCCCAGGTTTATGTTGTAGGAGCTAAAAAGCCAGGTTTTGCGCGAGGAATGGGTTTTAAAACTATGGCTAAATTTGGGGATGCCGTAAACGACTCAAAAAAGTATGTTGGTTCTAATCCTAGAATTCTTTGTACCCCAGAATGCTTTTCTGGTGGAATGCCAGTAAATCTTTCTTGTGCTAATTTATGAAAAAATTTAAGATAATTAAACTTAAAACATATGTCTTATCAATCTTCCTATAAAATATCCTGCTAAAAACCATCACATCTAAAAAGGAATAAAGTTCGATTTTAATTAACTTTTGTTAGTATACAAGCAAAGGTTATATCTATAA